>OIWQ01000931.1_pt1 | contig 37136 bp, 29 predicted proteins | sample 1587571 | NCBI WGS metagenome assembly OIWQ01 (sample SAMEA3888910, study PRJEB22519) | human gut metagenome | biome: human gut; feature: human-associated habitat; material: faeces | place: Denmark | collected 2010
TATGGGAAATATTTTTTGTAGAGAGTAAGGGCTTGCTCAAGTAAATTATCATTTATGCGATTATTTAATTCAATTTTATCATCAAGAGATGAAAGAATTTTAGCAATTTTGATTTGTACAGACTTTTCTGCGGGAACTCTGACTTGAATATTCTTCATAACTCCGGCAGAAACTTCCTTAAACGTTGTTCCACTCCCCATGTTTTCAATTTCACCTTTTTTAAATTTTAAAAGATAATATAAAAACATATAATCCACATCATTATTAGGAATGATACTTTTGAATCCCTGATTCGTACAAACTTCACAGGCGGCGATGGCAATGTAGCCGATAGGGGCTCTGGATGAGAATAAAATGCTGTGTTTCGGCAGAAGCTGTGCAGAACAACTTCGCAAACCTGCTTCTGTTATATTACGTTCTCCTTGTGCGATATATCTCTCCAAAAAACCGGACAGATCTTTGGGAGTAATCCATGGAATGGTTCCTCCTTCATAGTTTTCAAATTTCTTTGTTGAAGGAGTAGCCCCGCCAACAATATTTCCAAGTTCTCCCAAGGTACAGTTTTTCCACTCTTTCATACTGATCTTCTTTAATCTAAAACTTCCCAATATCCTGATTTGTTGGCACCGACGCGCCGGATGACGTTTTTCTCCCTGAGGGAAGCCACGACTCGTTCCGCCTGACGTTGGGAAAGTTCCAGCCGTTCGGCCATTTCCCGCACGCTGAGCCGGGGCTGCCTCCTGATGAGTTCCACAAGGTGTTGTTGCGCCGGTGTAAGATTTATACCGACATTTATACCGACATTTATACCGACATCTTCATGCGGGTTGCGGTGTTGTTGGAGGGTGTTGAGTATTTCCCGGAGCATGAATTCCACGAAAGGGGCGCAATCCGCCCGGGCGGAGCTGGCGCTGATGGCTTCATAGTAGGCTTGCTGGTTGGCATAAACCATGTTTTCTACGGGGAGGTGTTCAAAGGCCGGGTGCAGTTTTCCCAGGATCAGGGATTGCCAGAGCCTGCCCATTCTGCCGTTGCCGTCGCTGAAGGGATGGATGAATTCAAATTCATAATGAAAAACGCAGCTGCGTATCAGCAGATGGTCTTCAGCCCGGCGCAGCCATTCAAACAGGTCGTTCATCAGCCCGGGAACACGGTCGGCGGGCGGGGCCATGTGCACCAGGCGCGTTCCGGCAAAAACGCCTACGCCGCCCCGCCTGAAGCTTCCGGCGTCATCCGCCAGAGCGCTCATCATCACGCCATGGGCTTGGAGCAGATCGTCCAGGGAAAAGGCGTCCAGGGAGGGATACAGTTCATAGGTTTTAATGGCGTTTCTTACCTCCTGGATTTCCCGGAGCGGAGCCATGACCGGTTTCCCCTGGAGCACGTCGCGCACCTCATGTTCTGACAACCGGTTGCCTTCAAGAGCCAACGAACTGTGGATGGTTTTGATGCGGCTGGCTTTGCGCAGGCGAAGGCCGCCGCTCTGCTCCAGCCGGATGGCATACCGTTCCACCAGAGCGGATATTTCCGCAATCAGGTTGACGGCGGCGGATGATATGCTGAATGGCGGCTGGTACATCAGGGAAAGATGGCGTTGTTTATCAATTATTCCGGGAATGGGAACGGACAGTCGGCGGCTCGATTTGGCACGGTTAAGGAGCCTTATGAAAGGCTCTCCTGCCATGAAGCACCCTACCCCAGGAACTTGCGGTGGGCAAGTTTAACATTGCTTTGCTTGACCATGGCGTATTGGAGGGTGGTGTCTATTCTCTGGTGCCCCAGAAGACGCTGCAATTGTTCCACGGGCATTCCCTTGTCAATCGCTACGGTGGCGAGCGTTCTGCGGAATTTGTGGGGGTGTACCCGCGGCAGTTCCAGACGGCGCCCCAATTCCCGAAGCCGGGATTCCACGCCGCCGATTTTCAAACGTTCATAAGGCGCTTTGAGAGACACGAACAGGGCGTGGTTGCCGTCTTCCCGCTCTTCCAGATAGTTCTGCAAATGGATCTTGGTGCGGGCGTCAAAATAAACCATGCGTTCCTTGCTGCCCTTGCCGAAGACCACGCACTCCCGTTCTTCAAAATTGATGTCTTCACGGTTAAGCAGCACCAGTTCCCCCACGCGCATTCCCGTGGATGCCAGAAGATCTATCAGGGCGAGATCCCTCAATGTTTCGCAGTTGTCGCGCATGGTTTCCAGAGCTTCATCCGTATAGGTTTCCTTGATGGTGGACGCGGTTTTTACCTTGTGGATACGGCGCACCGGACTTTTCAGAATAAAGTCTTCATCCTCCAGCCACGCGAAGAAGCTGGAAAGAATGCGGCGGATGTTGTCGATCGTCACGCGGCTTGACTTCCTGTCCGCCTGATACCTGGTGAGGTAGGAGCGCAAATCCTCCGTCTGGATGCGGGAGATGCCCTTCCCCACGCCGTCAAGCATGACTTCTATCGTCCGACGGTAATAATCCAGCGTTTTTTCCGAACAGCCCTCAATGCGTTTCGCGGAAATAAAGGCATGGACGACGCCTCTGTTGTCCTCCGCCATGCGTTCCGCGTCCCCGCGACCCTTCTGAACATCGTAGCATTCAAGATGGTGTTTCAATACTTTTTTCAATTGCTTCGCCTGGCTGTTATCCAAATGCGGAAGCATCTCCCGGACGACGTCGTCTATCAATTCATCTTTCATAACCCAATTTCCGCTGTATTTATGGGAGAACACGGCGGAAGACAATACCCGCGATAGTCTAAACAGGCCAAGCATTGATCCGGCTAAATGATAATTTAGCGGCTTAGATTTTAACGGAGGAAACATCAATCTCGCCGGACATCAGCTTGGGTAAAAGAGTATCTCGTAATGTAGCAAGTGATTTGTTCTCTTCCTTATTTAACCGAAATAGAGAGAATAAAGGATCAACCAGACAGTTATAGTCCTTCAACAATTTTTTGGGAGGAATAACCACACGAATAGAGCGTAAGTTTGTTTGGCTAATCTTTGGTTGAACAGCACCGGTAACGATAGATTTAACTGGTGTTTGCTTAAAGAGCATATAAAGACTTTCTACATTGAATCCAAGTTTTCCTGTGAGAATATGGGTATGATTATTTACCCAAAACTTCCCACACACATATTGCAAGATTGGATAACCAGAACTATCGACAACCGTACCATCTTCTCCCAAAAGAAGGTATTTGCCGTTAAAGATGAAATCATCTACATAGTCCATGAGAGAAGCAGCACCATAATACGGATAAATCTTCCTCGTCATCTTCATCCTTTCTGCACTAGAAAGAGGAATACGCTTTGAATCATGGATTTCGATAATTTCACCAACGGTACCGATGCGCCAACCGTTAGGGAATTCATCGTCTACATTGTATGGGAAATATTTTTTGTAGAGAGTAAGGGCTTGCTCAAGTAAATTATCATTTATATTCGAATTAAGCTGTATTTTTTTATCAAATGCCTCCAAAATTTTTGCTATTTTTTCCTGTTCCTTGTAAGTAAAGCCTGGAACCTCATATTTCATTATGGCGGCCTTATCTCCACGAGGCATCTTCGTACCTTTGGATGTAAGCATCGAATAATTGAAAAATGTATCATCCGTAAGCACATAATAGAGAAATTTCTTGCTGATGCCGTCTTTCGCTCTCAATACCAGAACATCGTTGGAGCATCCTCCATTAAATTCAGCAAACCATATTTTTTTGAAATATGGTCGAATATTTGATACTAAAATATCTCCTACTTGAAACGACTGCGTCTGTGCCACACTGGGGAGTGAGGATGCTGAGGTGATGCCACCTTTGTTAGAAATCATATTTTCTGTAGATATGTAGTTCTCATATATCAGGGAAGCCACATCAACTTTGCCTCGGACATAGTCGCATATATCCGAAAGATTATATTTCATACCCGATGGCCCCCAATCGTTCCTTAATTTCTGTTTCCAGTTTGTGGGATTTCTCGAAGAGTCCGGACAGTTCGGAAGTCAAACGGGCCATTTTTTCTTCAAAAGGTTCTCCGTCGTCTTCCTGTTCCTCAATTCCGACGTAGCGGCCGGGGGTGAGGATGTAGTCCTGCCGTTTGATGGTTTCCAGGTCTGCGATGGCGCAGAATCCCCTGATTTCCTCCAGAGAGCCTTTCTGGAAGGCTTCAAAGGCATCGGCCAGTTTCCGGATGTCTTCCTCTGAAAAGTCGCGGTGCTTACGGGTGACCATGGTTCCCATTTTCCGGGCGTCAATGAACAGCGTTTTGCCTTTCTGCCTCTTGTTTTTGCTGATGAACCAGAGGGTTACGGGAATGGTCACGCTGTAGAAGAGGTTGGGGGGCAGGGCGACGATGCCTTCCACCAAATCCGCCTCAATGATGTTTTTGCGGATTTCCCCCTCGCCGGAAGACTGGGTGGACAGGGAGCCGTTGGCCAGCACCAGCCCGATTTTCCCGTCCGGGGCAAGGTGGTGGATCATGTGCTGGATCCAGGCGTAGTTGGCATTGCCCGCGGGGGGGATGCCGTATTTCCAGCGGACATCATCCCGCAGCTGGGACTGGCCCCAGTTGGAGAGGTTAAAGGGAGGGTTGGCCATGATGAAGTCCGCCTTAAGGGAGGGATGCAGGTCATTGAAGAAGGTGTCCGCCTGGTGGGGGCCGAAGTCGGCTTCAATGCCCCGGATGGCCATGTTGATTTTTGCCATTTTCCAGGTATCCGCATTGCTTTCCTGACCGTAAACGGCGATGCCGTCTTTCCGCCCGCTGTGCGCCTGAAGGAATTTGACGCTCTGCACGAACATGCCTCCGGAGCCGCAGCACGGGTCGTAAACCCGGCAGTTGTCAAAGGGTTTCAGGATGGCAACGATGGTTTTGACGATGCTGGCGGGGGTGTAGAATTCGCCGCCTTTCACGCCTTCATAGGCGGCGAACTGGGCGATGCAGTATTCATAAGTCCTGCCCAGCAGGTCTTTCTCCGCCTCCGCATCCTCCATGTCCATATTGGTGAAGATGTCCACGACGTTGCCCAGCACCCGTTTGTCCAGATCCGGGCTGGCGTAGTTTTTGGGAAGGACATTTTTCAGGCTCCTGTTTTCGGTTTCAATGGCAAGCATGGCTTCATCAATGACCTTGCCGATTTCTTCCGTGTGCGCCGCCGCGGCCACGGCGGACCAGCGCGCTTTTTCCGGGACAAAGAAGATATTGTCCGCCAGATATTCGTCACGGTCATTTTCAAAGCCTTCCCCTTCCGCCAAGAGCGCCTGGAATTTCCGTTCAAAGGCGCAGGAGATGTAGCGCAGGAAAATCAGGCCGACGATGACTTTGCGATAGTCCGCGGCGGGGATGTGCCCCCACAGTTCGCAGGCGGCGTCCCATATTTGTTTTTCGAAGCCAATGTTGGCGTTATTTTTTTCAGCCATTGCAGTTGCGGTTGTACGGAAGAAAGTTTAGGGAGGATGACGGAACGCGTCAAGATTCAAGGGAGAGGGATGAAAACGGGCCGGACAGGGAGGCTACGGGGCTGTTCTTCTTCTATTGGATTTTATCCTTGAAAGAACGCCTTTGGCTTTCAACGCCCCGGTGATATTTTCCCGGAAGCTCAAGCCGGTTAAGGACGGGCGAAACGCCGGTCAAGGTTCTTTGACCAGATGCCTGGTATAGCTCAACCGTTTGAACATCAGCAGGGGTATGGCTACTCCGATGACCAGGGAAAAGATGATGAAGAAGGCGGTGATGCCGTTTTTGCAGATGTCCACAATCAGACGGTTCATGACGGCCGCGTCCTGGTTCTCCTGCATGAACTGCATCAGGGCCAGGATGGTCTTATAGGCGTATACGCCGGGAATCATGGGAAGCAGGGAAGGGAAAGCGAATATTTCCGCCGGGCACTTCACCAGCTTGGCCGTCATGACGCCCAGCATGCCTATGGTGAAGGCGGCAATGAAGGTGGCGCTGGAAATGTCAATGGTCCAGGAGTGCAGCATGTAAAAGCGGAAAGCGTGGCCGACAGCCGCCAGAACGGCGGAAACGGCAATGGCGCGCCTGGGCGGATTGGAGATGACGGCAAATCCCGTGGCGGCAATGGCGGCCATCAGCCCGTCCAGAAGGATGGAGGAAATAAGATCCGGATTCATAAGCTGTTTACCCCGACGATGAGCATGGTTGCGGAAAGGCCGATGGCGATGCAGACGATCATCATGATGGAATGGACGCCGCGGGAGATGCCCATCAGGATGTGGCCGTGCATCAGGTCCATGATGGAGTTGATCATCTGGACGCCGGGCACCAGGAACAGAACGCTGGTTGCCAGGGCGATCTGCGGTGTGGAGCCTATCTGGAAAAGGACGGCGCACGCGGCCGCCATGGAAGCGGTGAAGGCGGAAAGGATGATGACCCCCAGCGGGTTGTATTTCAACCGGGTAAGCTGCTGCTTGACCAGAAAGCCCAGCATGGTGGCGGCGAACACGGTCAGCATGGCCCACAGGTCTCCGTTAAACAGGCGGCAGAAGGCGGCGTTGCCTACGCTGACCAGGAGCAGGTCCGTCCAGCGGGAAAATCTTTTGGTGCGCACCATGGAGCGGAATGCCTGTTCCATTTCCGCAATGCTGACGTTGTTGTCCACCGGGAGCCAGCTCAATTCACTGAGCTGCTGGATCAGGTTCAGGTTGAACGCCAGGGGGTTCAGTTTCCGGACGGAGGTGCGGCGCAGCGTCTCGTCATCCTTGCAGATCAGGCTCATGGTGATATTGCGCTGGAAAATGGTCATGTCCGCGCTGTATCCGTACGCGGCGGCAATGCGGGAAATGTTGCGCACGGCGCGGTTGGTGTGCACCCCCGCGCCCATGAGGGTGGTGGCGTATTCCAGCAGGAATTCCGAAAGGGCCTGTATCTGGTCGGTATGCTGCATCAAAGGGAAAGGGGAGGTCAGGGCCGGGAGGCCCGCTTTCTGGAGGCGTAATCCTCCTGCTGGTCTTCCCCGGTGGCGCCCACGGAGAAATAAGCGCTTTCCGGATGGGAGAAGACGAGGGCGCAGACGGAAGAAACGGGCTGCATCATCCATGTTTCCGTCAGGCTCATGCCCGCTTCCTCCCGGGCGTGGAGCAGGGTGAAGACGGTTTCCTTTTCCTGGTGGTCCGGCTGGCTGGGGTACCCGCAGGCGGGACGCACGCCGGACCCTTCCGGAATATTCCACAAAAGGCGCAGCTTGTCATGGGCGATGGCAGCGAAAGCCTCCACCAGGCGGTCCGCCAGAGAGCTGACCAGCAGGGCGCGGTAGGAGTCGTTTCTGGCTTCCCATTCCTTTGCCCAGCGGCGGGAGCCGTGGATGCTGACCGCCATGGCCCCCACGTAATCCCTGACGCCTTCGGGAGCGATGAAGTCCGCCAGCGCCAGCCGGGGTTTCCCCTGTTTGTCCAGTTGCTGGCGCTGCGTCAGCAGCGTAGCCAGGGGAATGGTTCTGGATTCATCAGCCCAGACGGTGATGTCGTCATGACTGGCTGTTGAATTGGCCGGGAAAATGCCTATGACGCCGCGCGCCTGGTAGCGGTTTTCCTTCACGGCCTGTTCCAGCAGGCGGAGGGCGTCCTGGTACAGAGCCGCGGCCGCCTCAGCCTTGGACGGGGCCTTGGTGCGGAACTCCCGGCGGGCGCGGTCCCATGTGCCGTGCAGCTCCCAGGCGTGGAAAAAAGGCGTCCAGTCCATGCGCTCGATAAGCTCCTGAACAGTTACGTAATAACGCGGATCGTCACTGCAGCAGCCGCAGCTTACGGAGCTGTGCAGGCTGCCGATGGAAACCGGGCCCAGACGGGCGGGAACGGGGGGGAGATAGCCGCCTTCCGCCCCCTTCCACCGCAATTCCCTGGCTTTCTCCAGGGGCAGGAGGTCTCGGACTGGTTTGTTTTCATGATTGTTGCGCAATTCCTCCTGCCGGGCCTTCACGGCGGCAATGTAGGAATCCTTTTTTTCTCCCACCAGGGAGGCGGCTGCAGGCACCACCTGGGAGGCATCCTCCGTATGCACCACGGCTCCTTGGTAATGGGGGGCTATTTTCAGGGCCGTGTGCAGGGCAGATGTCGTAGCTCCCCCCACCATCAGGGGAATGGTCATCCCCCGGCGTTCCATTTCCGCGGCTACATGGGACATCTCCTCCAGGGAAGGGGTGATCAGCCCGGAAAGCATCACCAGGTCCGCCTGTTCCGCTTCCGCCCGGTCCAGAATGGTATCGCAATGGACCATGACGCCCAGGTCAATCATTTCAAAACCGTTGCAGCCCAACACCACGCCGACGATATTTTTGCCGATGTCATGCACGTCCCCCTTCACGGTGGCGATTACGGCTTTCCCCGCTTTGGCGGCTCCTTTGCTGTCCGCTTCTATATAAGGCGTTAACCATGCTACAGCCTGTTTCATGACACGGGCGCTTTTCACCACCTGCGGCAGGAACATTTTGCCGTCCCCGAACAGTTGCCCCACAACCTTCATGCCGGCCATCAGAGGGCCTTCAATCACGTTCAGCGGGGACCCCAGCTCCTGAAAAGCCTCCTCCGTATCCGCGTCAACAAATTCGGTAATGCCCTTGATAAGAGAATATTCCAGGCGTTTGGCGACGTCCTGCTCCCTCCAGGCCAGTACGGTTTTTTTCTCCTTTCCGTCTCCGGTTTTTTCCGCAGCCAGTTTTTCCGCGTAATCCGTCAGGCGTTCCGTGGCGTCCGTCCTCCGGTTCAGCAGAACGTCTTCAATCAGCTCCAACCTGTCCTTGGGAATATTGTCGTACACCTCCAGCATCCCGGCATTCACGATGCACATGTCCAGCCCCTGCTGCGTAGCGTGGTACAGGAAAGCGGAATGCATGGCTTCCCGCACCGGGTTGTTTCCGCGGAAGGCAAAGGAGACATTGGAAATGCCGCCGGAAATGTGGGCATGCGGCAGGTTCCGGGAAATCCAGCCTGCGGCCTTGAAGAAATCAAGAGCGTAATCGGCGTGTTCCGCAATGCCGGTGCCTACGGTCAGGACGTTCGGGTCAAAAATGATGTCTTCCGGAGGAAACTGCACCCGGTTTACCAGCAAGTCATAGGCCCGTCTGGAGATGCGGACGCGGTCCTCGTAATTGGCGGCCTGTCCCTGTTCGTCAAACGCCATGACCACGACCGCCGCGCCGTACTTTTTAATCAGCGCCGCTTTTTTCAGGAATTCTTCTTCCCCCTCCTTCAGGGAAATGGAATTCACGATTCCCTTGCCCTGCATGCATTGGAGCCCTGCTTCCAGCACTTCCCATTTGGAGGAATCCACCATGAAAGGAACGCGGGCGATATCCGGCTCTGCGGAAACAAGGTTCAGGAAGCGGACCATGGCCTGCGGCCCGTCGATCAGGCCGTCGTCAAAACAGAAATCCAATACCAGCGCGCCATTTTCCACCTGCTGCCGGGCAATGGATACCGCTTCCTCGTAGTTTCCTTCACGAATCAGGCGGGCGAATTTGGGAGAGCCCGCCACATTGCAGCGTTCCCCGACAAAGAGGGTGTTTTTTTCCCGCGTGTGGTTATACGCTTCATATCCGGACAGGCGAAGCGCGGGCGTTTGGGGAGCCGGAACGCGCGGAGGCATTCCTTCCACGGCAGCTGCAATGGCGCCGATGTGCTCCGGAGTGGTTCCACAGCAGCCGCCCACGATGTTCAGCAGGCCCTGGTCCGCATATTCCTTCATGAACCGGGCCATATCCGCCGGCAGAAGGTCGTAGCCGGTAGGGCTGAGCGGGTTGGGAAGCCCGGCATTCGCATAAATGGACATGTGGCAATCCGCCAGTCCGGACAGTTCTTCCGCAAAGGGGCGCATCAGGTCCGGCCCCAGGGCGCAATTAATGCCTACGGAGAAGGGGCGCACGTGGCGGATGGAGTTCCAGAATGCTTCAATGGTCTGGCCGGACAGCGTGCGTCCGGCTTTGTCCGTCAGCGTGACGGACACCATGACCGGAACAGAGCTTTCCGGTTGTTCCTCAAAAATTTCTTCAATGGCGAACAGGGCAGCCTTGGCGTTCAGCGTGTCGAAAATCGTCTCCACCAGCAGCATGTCCACCCCCCCCTCCAGCAGGGCCAGCGCCTGATCCCGGTACGCCTGCCTGAGCTGGCGGAAATTCACGGCGCGGAAGCCGGGATCATTCACATCGGGGGACAGGGAACAGGTGACGGGCATGGGGCCGATGGACCCGGCCACCAGGCGGGGCTTGCCGTCTGCAGCTTCCGCTTCGTCGCATGCCTGCCGGGCGAGCGCGGCAGCCGCCAGGTTCAATTCCCGGACAAGGGCTTTCAGTTCAGGGGAGTCTACCACCTCCTGGAAATACTGCTGGTTCTTGTGGCTGCCTTTCTCCGGACGGTGCCAGAAATAATCATGCTGGCCGATGCTGGTGGCTCCGAATGTGCAGGTTTCCAGAATATCCGTCCGTCCCGTGTCCAGAAAGCGGCGGTGAATATCCAGAATAATATCCGGCCTGGTCAGAACCAGAAGATCGTTATTATTCTTTAAATCGTTGGGATAGCGTGCCGCATCCGCAAAACGTTCTCCGCGGTAATCTTCCTCTCCCAGCCTGAATTTTTGGATATTGGTGCCCATGGCGCCATCCAGGATGACAACCCTTTTACGTAACTGGTCTTTCAGGTAATCAAGGCGTTCTGTTCTGGATGCTCTGCTCATATGGCGCGGAAAATCTACCGCCCGCCCGTCATTGGAACAAGGACAATTGTCGTCACGTTTTCCTCGTTCCGTTCCTGGGGAATGGTAGGAAGCTGTTTTCAGGGGGGTGGAAAAGACATGGGGATGATTTATGGAAAGTAAAAAACGCCTGTGAAAAATCGTATGTTTCGTTCTGGATTTTTCGATGGCATAAGGAGCGTTCTCTGTTTTCTTCCCTTTCCATGCAGTCTTTCCTGTTTCATGTTTTTCCTGAGAAAAAAGAATGCGGGTTCTGAAAAAAGAGGGAAGAGGTGTGAATAAAATGATAATAACAGGTGTATAACTGGAACGGCCGTTGCTATTCCAATAACGGGAAAGTCATTCATGCCGGATAGCGGAGCAGGGGATGAAAGTGTACTTTTCCAGTAAAATGATTTGTTGGCAGGCGTTCTTAGCTACACTTGATGAATAAAAATCCCCTCAGAAATGAAGTCCGGCCTCCAGCTTGGAAATGGCCCCGTGTTCTCTTTGGGCTTTGGAGCATACAACACGCAAACGACGGCCTTCGGTTTTTCTACCACCACCAATACCTGGGCTTTTTCCAATAATGGAAATAACATGAATGTTTCCGGGAAAAGCGGCTCCGTTTCCGACATCTATTCCGGCATGCTCACCGTCAATTTCCTGGCGGAAAACGGCTCTACCTATGTGGAGGCATTCCTTGGAGACACGGCATTAGTCAACAAAACGGAAATCAACTATGAAAAGTCAGTTCTCTACTTGAACGGTCTCACCTTGGGAGGCTGGGCCCAGCACATCCGGCAACGGCTGTTCCATGACCCATCGGTTCCCTTTCCATCAGCCAGATTCCGGAACCGGCGATATCCTCTCTGGCGTTCCTGGGACTGGGAGGCCTTCTGGCAAGGCGCCGCAGACATTAATGTCTGATTGTTTTTACCTTCCCCGGCAACATCTGGAAAGGTGGCAAACGCATCTGCTTTTGTCCAGCAACCCAGGTCTATTAAAAGCGCTGCTTCTTCCGTCTGTTGAAACTTTCCCGCGTTCCCGTATTTTTTTCCGTATATTCAACATCATTTATACGGTCAGAGGGTTATGAGATACTGAATATATCCCCCCTTTCTTTCAGAATATTTTATTGATTTTCTATGTTTTTTATAGAATGAATTTGCTGAATATCAACAGATGGAATCTTTTGAGAATCTCGCGGCAGGACTATTCTACATCATTTCTTATTTTTTAATCGTACTGAAAAATGATTTCAAACTTGCTTTCTTCTGAAAAAAGGAGTTGTCGTGCGGCTCTTTTCACGTGAAAACGCTTATCTCTTGGCTCTTTGGGACAGGTGGCGTTTTATTCGAAATCACTCATTCAGGTATTCTCCTCGTAACACGGATTTAGAATCCGCAGTTTCATTAATGATAAAAAATTTCAGGAGGGGAGAAGCATTTTTTCTGAACGGCAATGTCCGTTCCTTATGGACGGCAAGAAAGATAGATTATTGAAAATAAATGATTCTTGGATTTAAAAAAGATATGAATAACAAAAATGCCTTCTTCATTCTCTTGAAATTTTATCCTTCACATGAAAAGCTGAGAGTTTTTTGTATCCAAGATGAATATCCTCGAAGAACATCGGGATTTTTCTCAAATCTTTTCCTTTCAAGGTAGGAACTTGACTGCGGATTCTAAATCCGTTAGATTTGGATTCAGAAGGTGTTTTGGCATTTTTCTGTGTCAGGCCGCTTCAATTAACTACATGATAAACGACGAGAAAAGACCGGACTTCTCCCATAGGGGGGGAGGTCCGGTTTTTTCGTATTGGAAATAATTGATGGATAGAGTTTGATGAAAAATATTCATTTTCTCATCGGCAAATAGATACTATCTCCTGAAAGCAGGGAAGGGCCGGAGGGAAGGTAATCAAAGGGCTTTTCAGTCCGCTTTGGCCGGGGATTGCTTTTTTTCTTCCGGCAGGATACCGGGCGGTATGAACAGCGCCGTGGCAGGGATGATGACGGGAGAGGGGATGTCCGGTCCGGACCAGGCTACGGACATGTGGTCCGGGCCTCCATCCTCCTTGTGAATCACCTGAAGGAAATAAAACCGGTCCGCCTCCAGTTGGATAGGTTCGGAAGCCTGGTTGGGCTGATTGCCCCAATTATGGATGTCGGAATATCCTTTGACGGTGGCGATGCAGGTCATGTCCTTCTGGGTAGCATCCTTGCCCAGCCATAATTCTGCGGAATCATCGGAAGACAGGTAAAGGCGGTACTTCCCGCTTGCCGGGACTTTCAGAAGGGCTGTGTAACGGGCCCCGTACCTGTCCCCCTGGTTTTCCACATCCAGATGGCTGATTGTGCGGACATCCGGGGCCGCCGTTTCAAAAATCTTCCTGTGGGTCAAATCCTTTACGGATGCTCCCGGAATGCCGAACCATAATTCCTGCACTACGCCGGGAGAAGGCTTTCCCTCCCCGGAAGAGCCGGAAGCCGCTTCCGTCAGCATGACGCCGCAAAGAAAGCTCAGGATGGGTAGAATCATGTTCATGGCCGGAGACACTTTCCTGCAACGACTACGCCAGGAAGCAGGGCAACCTTTCAAAAACGGCGTCATTCCCGGGGAATCTCCTGTTCATGGCCTCTGTCCTTTTGGCGGCTGGAACTGCTTCTCCAAATCATCCAGCCGATCAGGAACGCCAGAACGCCCAGTCCGGCGACTCTGCGGGGTGTGGAGATGCCGCTGTCCTCCGTCTGGGCCGTCGGCCTTCCTGCAGCAGAAGTCTCCTGGGCATGAACGGAACCGGCCAGAAACAAAATTGCCAGAGCGCAGGCGAATATCATGCGATGAGTAAAAAGAGGGCGTTTCATCATTTATGGAATGGTAAAACAGGAATGAGTCTTATTCAAACACATTTGTTCAGACTGTCCCTGTTTTCGTCTGCATGGGATTTGCACCCCTTCCCAGATTCAGTATTTTCCGGAAAAATTATCCCGGAACAATTTTTTTGTAGAAAAAGCTTGCATGCCCGCTTTGGAAATGATAGATTTCCCCCGTCCTCAACAGGACGCACCAAGACGAAAGTCAAAGGGGTATTAGCTCAGTTGGTAGAGCGCTTCAATGGCATTGAAGAGGTCAGCGGTTCGAACCCGCTATGCTCCACCAAATAAAGGCCTTAAAGCGGTTAACGCTTTAAGGCCTTTTCCTTTGCCGGACATGTTTTTTCACTGTATGAGCCTGAAAAAGCAAAAGGTTGGAAAGGTTTACAGTAATTCTGTTCGCTGCAGTAATTGCCGGGTGATGAGATGGGAATGGCGTATGTCTGTGGTTTGATCGCCGTCACTATTAAAAAGATCAATAGTTTCCGGAAAAGGGAATGAAGTCATGTTAATGACGAAACAGGCTTTTTCTCCCAGGAGCAAATATCTCCTGGTTTTATTTGAAAAAGCGGATGGGGAAGGATAACGGCCGTTTGCCGCAACAGGGAATATTGCCACGGGGACCTTTCCTTGAGCTTGTCCAGAAGATGAAAGAATTCGTATTCGAGCTGTTTCTCCGGAAGGAGAAGGGAAGGGGGCCGGTTTTCGCAGGGAGAAATTTTGCTTAAATCAAAATGGTAGCCTCTGCGGATGGATTCGTCATGGACGCCTTTCAGGTAGAAATCCAGGACATAAATGGGGTTTCCCGTCTCCCGGAAGCGGAAGAGCTGGGGATGATGGATATAGCCTTTTGTCTGCCCCTGCAAAACTTTGCGTGCCAGGAGGCCTTCTCTCCACAGGGCAACCAGGCCGACAGCATCCAGGTAAGAGGGGTGGAGTGACCAGAGTCTCATGCTTTTTGGACTCAGAAAGGCCGTATCTTGTTGCTTTGAATTGCGCAGCCGGAAAAAAGCCGGGGAAGTTTGGAGGGATGGGGCTGCTTTTATAGGGAAGGAGCCATCTGCTTTCCTGCCGGGTTTCTTATTTACCGGTCAGGCAGTTTTTACATAAGTATTGCCTGTTTGAGGCATTTGCCCCGGTCAGGCCAGGGATATTTCTCCGGGAATGCTGCCGGCCTCCGGTTCGGGAAAAGATGCGGAGTGGACGGGAACCGTTTCTACAGAGGAAGATTGTTCGGTTCTGGTGTTGATGGCTTCCAGAATCAGTTCCACTGTGCGCTCCAGGCCATAGTCGGACGTGTTGACGCACAAGTTGTAGAGGCGTGCATTGCCCAGTTCCTGCCCGGTGTAGTGCAGGCAGTGGGTGCGGCGGCGGGCGTCCATGATATCCATGGTCCGGGCTGCGCCGCCAGGTTTTACCCCGTAGTTTTCAATAACGCGCTGCATGCGCGTGTTCCTGTCCGCATGAAGGAAAACACTGAACAGGTTGGGCCTCCCTTTCAGGATGAAGTTGGCGCAGCGGCCCACGATGACGCACGCCTGACCGGCCGTAATGTCCCGGATAACTTTGCTCTGGGCCAGGAAGGCGGCGTCTTCCGGAGGCAGTTCCTCCGCCGTGTAGGCGTAGTTCTGGGCGTAGAGTTCATGCAGGAAGCGACTGGAAAGCTGTTGTTCGTGTTTGCGGATGTAGTCCGGAGTGAGGCCGTGAGGTACACCAGTTCCGAGTCGTAAAATCGGATGCCCAGCTTTTCCGCCAGCATTTTCCCGATGGCATGGCCGCCGGAACCGTATTCCCGGTCAATGGAAATGACCAGAGGGGCGTCCGGAGCATAAACGGCTGTTTGCGCCAGCGAAAGAAGTTCGCCTGAGGCTCCAGGGTTTGCCAGCCGTTCCAGGAGCCTGTCCGGCCAGAAGACGTGTCTGTTGAAAAAACGGACGATCATTCCCACCAGGACGGCGGCCACCACGGTTCCTTCCCGTATGCCCGTCAATCCGGGCAGGAAGATGAGGGAACAGGCCAGGCCGATGCAGACGAGCGTGCAGTCCACCCCGGTTTTTACGGCGCCGAATTCCCATTTGAAGAGTTTGACGAAGGCCAGGCTCATGCCTTCCGCGGCCAGAAGAATGGCATCCGCCTTAACCTGAAGAAAGACGCCGAACCCGATGACCACGCAGCTGAACAGGCAGAGAATAACGGACCACAGGTATCCGTCCGGTTCCAGAGGTGCCATGAGCCACATGGAAAAATCCGTCAGAATGCCGAAGATAAAAACAATGGGAATCTGGAGCAGATGAGCCGGACGGAACTGTCTTTTCAGCAGGGCCGCCTGCACGGCCACAAAACTCAGATGCATGAGGATGGTGACGGTTCCCATGGTTAGCGGGAATGCCAGGCTGAGCACATAGGGCGTGCAGGAGATGGGGGAGACTCCCAGGTCTGCCTTGGCGGGACAGAGCGATGCCCAGAGACATGATGAAGAGGGCTGCAATCAGGACGGAGCCGCGCAGGACATGTTCTCCAAAGCTTCTCCGGACACGATAATCTTCCATGATGCCGGATGTTATCTTTTCTGCCAGCGTCAAGTCAAGGGTTCTGCGGAAATGAGGCGTTTTTCCTTTTTCGCTGTCCGCCGATTCTGAAATTTTCCGCCGTGAACGGGCGGCCCTGGAGGAACGGCGTTGCCGTCCTTACCGTTCTTTCAGAGAAAGCCCCGTTTTCCATTCCACTTTTTCATAGAGGCCGTCGGGGGCTCCCGGGCTTGTCAAAGGAAGGCTTTTTCCCTATGTTACCGGGACATTCCTTTTTCAAGTTTATGTCCAAAAAGAAGGAGGCAAAGACAAATGCCATGCGCCTGCTGGATGCGCTGCATATCCCGTACAGGCATTATTCCTATGAATGCCGCGAGTTTGTGGATGCGCGGCATACGGCGGAAGCACTGAATCTGGCGGAGGAGAAGATGTACAAGACGCTGGTCACGGAGGGGGATCCACGGCAATATTACGTGTTCGTGATCCCCATAGGCGCGGAGCTTTCCTTGAAAAAGGCTGCCCGAACCGTGGGAGAGAAGGCTCTTTCCATGCTTCCGGTGAAGGATATTACTGCCGTGACGGGGTATGTGCGCGGCGGCTGCACGGCTTTGGGGATGAAAAGGAAATACCCTACGGTGATTGATGCCAGCGCGGAAGCCCTGCCGGAGATGGTGGTGAGCGGCGGACGTCTGGGGTGCCAGATTGAATTGAATCCTGTGGATTTATGCCGTGCGGCGGAGGGCTTTTTTGCGGATGTGGCGGATATTTCCGTTTCATGATGGACATCCTGGTTCCGGAAATGCGGAGGGAAGAGGGCAAAAAGCTTTTCCCGGAGGATTTTTTTCTATATTCCTTGTTGAGGTTCATCCTCCGTCGCCATGAGTAGCCGTTCTGCATCCCGCACTTGCCTGGCCCTGCGCCATGTGGCTTTTGAAGATCTCGGTACGCTGGAACCCCTTTTCAGGGACAGGGGCTTCCGAATACGGTACATCCGGGCGGGTGCTCCCTGTCCTTCCGTCCGGGAATGGCTGGAGGCTGATTTGTGCGTGGTGCTGGGTGGTCCCGTAGGGGTGGGGGATACGGAATCGTATCCCTATTTGAAGACGGAACTGGATTTGGTCCGCATGCGTCTGGAAAGTCGGCAGCCTTTGCTGGGCGTATGCCTCGGAGCTCAAATGATGGCCCATGCCCTCGGCAGCCGCGTTTATCCCGGAAAGGCCAAAGAAATAGGGTGGGGAACCGTATCCCTGACGGTGGATGGGCGTTTGTCACCACTTCGTTATCTGGAAGGGGTACCCGTCCTGCATTGGCACGGGGATACGTTCGATGTCCCTTCCGGAGCGCGCCTGCTGGCATCCACGGAGGTGACTCCCCATCAGGCTTTTTGCGTAGGGAGGCATGCCCTGGCTTTCCAGTTCCATGTGGAGGCGGATGTTTCCCGGATGGAGGAGTGGCTGACCGGCCATGCCTGTGAATTGATGCAGGCGGGAACGGATATTTGCGGACTTCGGGCGGCTTCCGTACGGAATGGCTCCCTGCTGGCCGGACGGGCTGCCCTTTGCATGAATGAATGGATGGAAGGCGCCGGCTTATGAGAAGAAAAGACAGGGAGGTGACCCGGCACGGGGATTTGATGGAAATGGTCGCCCGGTTCAAGGTGTGCCGCCTGGGACTGTGGGACGGCAGGGAGGTGTATGTAGTTCCCCTCAACTTCGGATATGAAGAAAAAAATGGTTCCCTGAGCCTGTTTTTCCACTGTGCCAGGGAAGGGAGGAAGCTGGATATCCTGCAAAACCGTCCGGAGGTTTCTTTTGAAATGGATGGGGATCATGTGTTGCTGGAGGGGGATATGCCGTGCCGGTACAGTTACGCCTACGGCTGCGTCATGGGGCGTGGCGTCGTCGAATTTCTCCGGGAGGATGAGGAAAAGATGCATGCCTTGCGCCGCATCATGCTGCACCAGACGGGCAGGGATGCGGATTTTACTCCCGGCATGGTCCATTCCGTATGTGTTCTGTGTCTTAAGGTGGAGGCTATCAGCGCCAAACTTCATGCGTGCCCGGAACCTCCTCCTTCTCGTTGATGGATTTTTTATGACCGGAGAAATGGCACCCCTGTTTGTCCGTTGGAGCCTGCCGCACTGGGCTGCCCTGGGCATCGTGGCTCTGGCCGCAGGGGGGCTCCTGTGGGGATGCCGGCGGCTCCGGATGGAGAGCCGTTTGCTTGTGGGAAAGATTCTGGGAGGGGTTTTCCTGTTGACGTTTCTGATGGAAACATTCGGCCGCATCGTCAGAGAACATTGGGAGCCCTGGCAGGACAGGCTTCCGCTGCATTTTTGCAGTCTGATGGCTCTGGTCTGTTTTATTGCCCTGTGGTTCCGTACGCCCTGGGCATGCGCCGTGGCGTATTTCGGCGTGCTGACGGCGAGCGTCCAGGGACTGATTACACCCATGCTTCACGACGGTTTTCCCTCCGCCGCCTTTTTCGCCTTTTTCGTCGGGCACGGGCTTTTATTGATTTCCGCCCTTTACCTTCCCGCCGTCCTGCAATGGCGCGCGCGGCCGTGGGACGACATGCGGGCGCTGGGTTTGTGCGACGCCTACCTGGTTTTGATTATTCCGGTGAATATCTGGCTGGATACGAATTACGGTTTTACCCGGTATGCCCCGGCTGGAACCGTGCTGGAATATTTCGGTTCCGCTCCGTGGTATTTGCTGACGCTTCAGATTCCGGCCCTGGTTCTTTTGCGGTTGTTGTACCTGACTGTCCGCGTCAGGAAGAAATAAAAGAACCTCCTCTGCGGGAACGATGATTGCTGCGGAAATGGGGTAAGAATCCGGCTCCTCCGTTTTGGGGCGGCCTGGCGTTTTTCTCCCTCCCGGCTTTGCGGAGTGGAGTTCCCCCATCATCCTTCCGGTCAGGCAAATCCGTTATTTCAGCGTTTTCAGGTCTTCCTTCGTAAACAGGTGGATATCTTTTTCCCGCGCATGGCGTATTTTTTCCGCCCATTCCGCATCCGCCAGCAGGGCGCGGCCTACGGCAATCAGGTCAAATTCCCCTGCTTTCAGCCGTTCCGCCAGAGGTTCCACACTGGCGGTCTCCGCTTCCGGCCCTCCGTCAAAGGCATTCGTAAAATCTCCCTTAAGCCCCACGGAGCCGACGGAAATCGTGGGCTTTCCGGTAAGTTTCCTGGTCCACCCGGCTAGGTTGAGGCGGGAACCTTCAAACTCCGGTTCCCAAAACCGGCGTGTGGAACAGTCAAAGATATCCACGCCCGCATCCGTCAGCGGAGCCAGAAAAGCTTCCAGTTCCATGGGGGTATACGCCAGCTTGGCGTCATAATGGCCCGTTTTCCATTGGGAGAAGCGGAAGATGATGGGGAACCGGCTGCCCACTGCCTTGCGGACGGCATGGATGATGCGGCTGGCAAAACGGGTCCGGCCTGTCAGGTCGCCTCCGTATTCGTCCGTGCGCCTGTTGGTCTCCTTCCAGAAAAACTGGTCAATCAGGTAGCCGTGCGCTCCATGCAGTTCCACACCGTCAAAACCCAGCCGCTTGGCGTCCGCAGCCGCCCTCGCAAAAGCATTGATAACCTCCTCAATTTTAGCGATGCTCATCGGTTCCGCCGTCTGTTCCAGCGTGTTTACGTCAATTCCGGAAGGCCCGATAGGCGGCAGCTCCGGATTGGGCAGGTCTTCTCCCTTGAAGGGCCGGGCCATGCCCACATGCCACAGTTGCGGGGCTATTTTGCAATCCGTGGTGTGGACGGCTTCCAGCACCTTTTTCCATCCCCGCAGGGAAGCGCCCCCGAAGAAATTGGGATAGTTGGAGGAAGGCGAGGCGCTGGGCTCGTCAATGAAAGTGCCCTCCGTGATGATGAGCCCTACTTCATGCCCGGCCCGCCTTTTATAATAAGCGGCTACCTGGTCCGTGGGAACCCCGTTGGGAGAAAATCCCCGGGTCATGGCCGGAAGGACGATACGGGTGGGAGTGCTGAGCTTGCGTGAGTGAAAAGGCTGGAACAGGATTTCCATGTCCCTGATCTTGAGTTCGTCCTGTGCATTCATAAAGGTGAAAAACGTTATCTCTGAAGCGGCCGGGTATGGGAGCCGGAACCGCACGGGAGTGAGACACTTTCCGGCCTTGTCCCGTTCATCCCTGATGCCGGGGGCTGGGATGGAATCATTTGATGCGCCGTTTTTCCCGGCTGTCTGCCGGAAGGGACAGGAAGTTCCGGAGCAGCGCTTCTCCGTCCGGCGTCAGGATGGATTCCGGATGGAACTGAATGCCGTAAAGGGGGAGGTGCCTGTGGCGGATGGCCTGCACATTTTTCCCGGAATCCCTCGCCGTGACCATCAGCTCAGCCGGCCAGGGAAAAGCGGCAAGGCGCCAGGAATGGTAAAGTGCTGCAGGAAATTGTTCCGGCAATCCTTCCAGAAGGGGACACTGCTCCGTCCTGCGTATGAATTCCCGTGCTCCGTGAAGGGGCCGGGAAAGGTGTTCCAGACGGGCTCCGAAGCGCACGCCCAGGATCTGATGCCCCAGGCATACGCCTAGCACCGGGGTAAAGCGGGGCAGGCGGTCCAGAAGACGGAAGGTGGCCCGGTGGCAGGCATCCTCCACCGTTCCCGGACCGGGAGACAGGATAAGCTTTTCCCCCGCCTGAACCGCCTGTTCCAGTTCCGGGGATTCATTGGAAACCACGCGCGGAACGGCCATTCCCGTCCTTCTGACGAGTTCTGCAAGATTCCAGGTGAAAGAATCCCGGTGGTCGATGATCCAGACGTTCGGTTGACTCATGGCGCGCACATGATAGAGTAATTCCCGACAATGTACACACGGGAACAGACCATCAGCCGCATGAACGCCCTGGGCCGTGCGGAATGTCCGTTCTTTTTTGTCATTTCCCATGATATGGGCCATAACCTGCTGTTTGAACCTTCGGAAACGGAGGGGGAGCGCATGGCTGCTTTTTCCCTGCCGCTGGGCGCGATGGGAAGTCAGGACGGCGGCCCTCCGCTTCCGGAACGGCTGCGGTTCATTCCATCCCCCCAGCCCATGTCCCGGTATGCGGCATCCTTCGCCTCCGTCCGGAACCATCTGATGAGGGGGGATTCCTACCTGCTGAATTTATGCGTGTCCACCCCCGTGAAAACCAACCTGACGCTGCGCCATCTGTTCCGGTTTGCCCGCGCGCCTTACCGGATGCTGCTGGGGCCGGACGCGCGGATTTCCGGAGTGCACGGCCGCGGCTGCGTCTGCTTTTCTCCGGAACCGTTTGTCACGGTGCGCGGGCACTCCATTTCCACGTTTCCCATGAAGGGAACGGCGCCGTCCGCTACGCAGGAAGCGCGCCGCTGGCTGGAAACGGATGAAAAGGAGAATAGGGAATCCGCCACCATTGTGGACCTGATGCGCAATGATCTTTCCATGGTGGCAACCGGCGTGAAGGTAAAACGCTACCGCTATATCAGCCCGGTAGAAACGTCCAAAGGCTCTATTCTTCAATGCAGTTCCGAAATTTCAGGGCTGTTGCCGGAAAACTGGCGTTCCCGCCTGGGGGAAATCCTTCTGAAGCTGCTTCCCGCCGGGAGCGTGACCGGAGCGCCCAAGGAAGCCACCTGCCGGGCCATCGCGGAAGCGGAGAATATGGAAAGGGGGTTTTATACCGGAATTTTCGGCTTTTTCAACGGGCGGGATTTGGATTCCGCCGTCTCCATCCGCTTCATGGAGGAGGATGAGCGGGGAATGGTATACAAGAGCGGTGGAGGAATTACCGTCATGAGCCGGATGGAAGAGGAATACCGGGAAGCTGTTGCCAAAGTTTATGTGCCGTTTGATTTTTGAAACCGTTAAATGGGAGAATGGCGCTCCCTGCCTGCTTCCCTGGCACCAGCGGAGGGTGGAGGCCGCCATCGGCGTTCATGGTTCGGACGGAGCTCCCGTTCCCGATCTGGCTTCCGTTCTTTCGGCCTGTCCCGGTCCGGAGAGCCGTGGAGTTTACAAATGCCATATCACGTATGATACGCGGGGAAGGGTGCGCCGTACCTCCTTTGAGCCCTACCGTCCCCGGCAGGTGCAGACGCTGACGTGTGTGGAAATGCCCGGGCTGGATTACTCATGCAAGTGGGAGGATCGGACAGGGCTTCTGGCGGCAGGGGCGGCCTTGGGCTGTGACGAAGAAGCGCTGATTCTCCAGAACGGGATGGTGACGGATACGCGGTACAGCAACGTGGTGTTCGGGGACGGGGCCTCCTGGATTACTCCGGAAACTTTCCTGCTCCCGGGAACCAAGCGCGCCTTCCTGCTGTCCCGCGGAGACATTCGGGAATGTTCCGTAAGAGCGGAAGATATAGGCAAATTCCGCTTCTGTTCCCTGATTAACGCCATGCTGGATCCCGGCGATGTGGTGGTGCGGACGGAGGATATCATCCTGCGTTGAGGGCATAAAAAGCGGCCACTCCGTAGATACGGAATGGCCGCCCGGCAGGAAACATTTGATTTCTTCTTAAATGGCTCCGCAGTAGTGGGCGCAGCACCACATGGCGCGGGGATGGTGGAAGAAGGATTTCCAGAGGCTCCCCTTGAGGGTGTTGGCCCTGGAACCGTCCTTGTTCAGATAGCCGAACCAGTCGCCATGCTGAACGTCCTGGAAGTGGGAGAAAGCCCAGTTGCGCACCATGTCGTGGCGGATGGCATAGCGTTCTTCCCCTGTGAGCTTGTAGGCGAGCGTCATGGCGATGAGCGCTTCATCATGCGGCCACCAGAACTTCATGTTGTGCCAGTATTCCTGAACGGGTTTGTTGTACACGTCCGTGTAGTACAGCATGCCGCCGTTTTCCTTGTCCCAGCCGCGGGCGAATGCCCAGTCGATCATGTCGCAGCCCACCTTGATGAGTTCGGGGTCATTGCCGCGATGGCGGGCTTCTTCCAGCACGAACCATCCTCCCTCCGTAGTGTGGCCGGGGTTCAGGGTGCGTTCGTCGAAGTGGTCGATGATGGAGCCGTCCGTTCCCACCACTTCCATGACTGCCTGGATGTCAGGTTTCATGAACAGGGTGCGGAGGTCGTTGATGCAGCGGTCTGTCCAGCCGGTATAAAAGCCGTCGTCATCTCCCAGGTACTTGCGCATTTCCTGAGCTGTGTTCAGCGTAATCATGCGGGTGCCGAGGCCGGTCGTGGGGCGTTCCCCGGTGAACTTGGGAACCATCTTGCCGGGGGTGAAGCAGTTGTCCGTGAAGATGTCGAACCAGTGGCGGGCTTCACGGGCGGAATCCCTGCTGCCGGTCGCCCTGGCGTGCGCTGCAAAGGCGATGGCGGCGAAAGATTCGCTGTAGGCGTAGCGGCGTTTGCGGATGGGGGTACCGTCGGCGGCTACATGAAAGAACATGCGGCCGTCCGCCGGGTCAACACACTTGGTCTTCAGGAATTCCAGGGCGCTTTCCGCCCATTTGAGCCAGTCCGGATTCTTTTCGATGCTGTTGTACATCGTCAGCAGCATCCATGCCATACGGCCCTGGGCCCAGACGGATTTGTCGGAGTCCACCAGCGTGCCGTCTGCGTCAAAACAGTGGTAAAGACCACCGTTTTTTTCGTCGTAGGCGCGGGGGAACCAGAACGGCAGGACGTCTTCCAGAAGCTGGCGGCGGTAGAACTTGCCCAGGGAGGGCATATCAAGAGTTGCAGCCATGTCGGTCAGGTTCCGGGATTCAGTTTAAAGCCCACTGGAAGAAGCCGATGCCTTCCAGTTCGGAACGGAGTTCCTTCAGCTGATCTGCGGTCGGGTTGCCCTGCGGAAGTCGGGCGGGTCCAAGATCGACGCCCAGCCAGCCCATCAGAGCCTTGGCGCATCCCATATAGCCCTTGGAGGCCAGGATATTGATCATCTGAACGGATTTCCACTGGCAGTCGCGCGCCGTTTCCACATCGCCTTCCGCAAAGGCTTTCATGAGTTTCTGGTACAGGGCCGGAGCAAAGTTGAAGGAGCTCCCCACAGCGCCCTTGGCCCCCACGGAAAGGGCGCCCGTAAACCATTCGTCCACACCCCAGGGAATATCCACGGTTTCGTCGTAATTCAGCGTGGTCTGGTACAGGGCCAGATCCGGATTGGTGAATTTGATGCCTGCGAAATTCGGAATCTGTTCCTTGGCCAGCCTGATGAAGTCCACCGGATTGAAGCGTACGCCCGTCAGCACGGGGATATCATAGTAATAATAGGGCAGGTCGGGAGCGCCGGAGGCGGCGAAGGCGCAGCATTCCACCAGGCGCTGAACAGTGCCGGGCTTGTAGTAGGACGGGGCCAGGGAACTGGTGGCCACGAATCCGCATTCCTGGGCAAAAGAGGCCAGTTCCCGGGCGTCCCAGACGCTGTTGGAACCGGTATGGGCGATAACTTCCACGCCATGCTTGGCGGAGGCTTCCTTCCAGGCGGAATAGATTTCCTTGCGTTCTTCAAGCTGCATGGAGGAGGATTCCCCGGTGCTGCCGGTAATGAAAGCAAGCTTGATGCCCTGGGAGGCAAGCAGCTTGGCCTGGGCGTCAACGCTGGAAGGATTCAGGGAACCGTCCGCCTTGAACGGAGTGTGTACGGCGGCCACCAGGCCGTGGAGTTTCAATGACGTGTCCATATTATGTAGTGATATGAAAATAATTCGGGGCGATGATTGCAAATCATCTTGAGAAAGACAACCCCTGAATCTTCCTGAATCAAAAAAGACCACATAAAGATGCGTATTCCTGCGGAAGGGATAGGCGCTGATGCAGAAAGTTCTCCAAAACGCTGGAGGGGACAACCTATTGGTTCATGACGTGATACATGGCTTTTCCGGTGATTTGGCCTGTTCCGGAGGCCAATTTTATTCATAACACCGGATATCCGTTTCATCCGGCTTCCGGGGGGGACTCATCAGCCTTTTGTGATGCCGTGAGTAATATTGCCGGCCTGGGAGAACGTTTTTTCCCGGAAGTGCAGTGCTTTTGCCGGGGAGGGCAAAAATTTCCTTCCCTCAGTTCTTCCCATGCAGGGAGGGCACAGGAGCCCTGGCCGGGAGGGTGTACAGTTTTTCAATGTCGTCCAGGTAGCGGGAAACAGGCGTATTGGCCGGCTGTTCCTGTTCCCGGAGGATTTTCACGGCTGCCGCGTAGGAAGCGAATGTCTTGCCGGTTCCGGACCGCGTGTTGATTTCATACCAGTCCATATAGTCCCGGACGCGGCGGGCGGTTTTCATGGAAAGGTTTCTTATTTCCCGAAGCTGGCTGATTTTGGGGACGGCTTCCCGGCTGTTGACTTTCCCTGTTTGCATCAGGGCCACCAGCTTGGCATATTCTACAATGACGGGCCGGTATGAAGGAAAGGAACGCCTGCTGAGGTTGAGCAGGCTGCCAGCCACGTTGGAAAGCTGCCTGTTCAGATCCGGCAGGGAACGGGCCTGTTCCAGGTCATCCAGGGGAAATGTGACGGTGGTGCGGGTATCCGGATCATACTTGACCAGGGTAAGGGCTTCCTGGAGATGACGTTCCGTTTCCGTAATCGTGAGAGTTTCCGTCAGGGGTGGCGTCGCCATGCGGGAAAGCTGAAGCGTCCACCATTTATGGAGGGAAGTGGGTGTCAGGCTGAGCTGCGGAAAATGGCGTTTGATGAGGTTTCTGGGATCGTCATTGCCCAGAATAGCCTGGTCCAGAAGCTGTTTCATTCCTTCCGGACCGTTTTCCTGGTTCAGCAGGCAAAGCACCAGGGCTCCACAGGAAGTTTGATAGGCCGCGTAAGAGGTCGCATCCAGTTCCTTTTCCGGTTCCCGGCAATTCAGTATTTCTTCCGGAGTCATAATGCCGGACTGCTGGAACAGGGTGGAATACATGGCACGGTCAGCTTCATTATTGTGCCACAGAACAGCCTGTTCCAACCCGGCAATCAGCCAGGGGGGCAGCGTGACGTTGTCCGGCAGGCCTTCCGGGTCCACCGTGCGCAGCATCATTTCATAAAGCAGGGTGGAGACGATGGCGCGGCGCAGGCTGTCCTGGTTGATGCCGTGGCCCAGATGAATGAAAATGCTATAGGAGAGGGTATTGCCTACAATGACGGTTTGCATGCGGACGGGGTTGGCCGGAACGGGGCTTCCCGGCTCTCCTACCAGGCGGATGTTGATGCCGTTTTTCCATTCGTCAGGCTGCTTGAGGACTTTTAGCAGCGCGGTGCGTATGGCATCCGCCCGGGTGGCGATGGCCCCGGCCAGCAGGGAATCCATCCCGGTGACGTGGAATTGCTTGGAGGTGGAAACGCTGGTGAACGGCTGCCTTTTGGCGGGCTGTTCCTCCGCTCCGGCGGCGGCCCTTGCCGAAGGTGAAGGGGGAACGACGGGGTTTACATTGGAACTGCCCTGCAATACTGGACGGTCCGAGGCGTCATCAATAAAATCCGCATCCTGGACGGATGCTGATTCTTCTTCCGTCTGCCGCACTTCCGCGGAAGAATCATTGCCAGGCTCCTTTCGTTCCTGTCCCCGGCCGGCAGGGAGCAGAAGAAGAGCCGTCAACAGAAAGACGCATGTTCCCCTGAATCTCATCAACGGAAAAAGTTAGTCGAATTGTTCCGCCAGACAGCTGAAATCCTCTTCCGCGCGACCTTCCCGGCACAGCTTCCCCATGATGGAGGAAACCAGGGCGGCAACAGGCGGGTGGATTCCTTTTTCTGCGGCAAGTTCCTGAGCGTAAATACTGTCTTTCCTCATGTTGTCCAGGGAGAAATGGGTGGAAAAGTCACGCTTTGCCATCAGGGGCAGCTTAAATGCAGCCAGAGGGGAGGCGATGACGTTCCGGGAAATGGCCTGGCCCAGCATTTCCGGGGAAATGCCGTACGCCTGGGAGATGGCCAGGGCTTCGCTCAAACTCTGCACCATGGTGGCGGAGACCATGTTGGTAACCAGTTTGACGACGGTGCCGGCTCCGATGCCGCCCAGGTGCAGGATGTCCCGGGAACTGTGCTCCAGCACGGGGCGTATGCGATCCAGTGTGGTGGAATCCGTGCCAACGTAGTAAACCAGTTCCCCTTTTTCCGCGGGCAAACGGGAGCCGGTGAACGGGCAATCCACATACGTGCAGCCGATGGCGGAACTCATCAGGGAGAGTTTGCCGACGGTCGCCAGGTCAATGGTTGAGTGGTTCAGAATGATATGCTCCGGTGTCAGAGCCCCTCTCATTTGTTCAAACACTTCCAGACAGGCATTCCTGTCTTTCAGGTAGAGCTGGATAATTTTGGAAGCGCGTGCCGCATCCGCCGGGGTAGGAACCGCTTCCGGAAAATCTTCCCGCGGAGTTCTGTTCCAGACGGTGACCTTGTCGCCCATTCCGGCCATATGGCGTGCAATCCGTGAGCCAATGAGGCCCAGTCCTAAAATGGAAACGTGATACATGGCTTTATTTACTGGGAAAGGGAAGAATTCCATCAGGAACCGATTCGGAAACGGCTTTTCCTGCGCGGAGGTTCCTGCTTTTCTGGCTTGGGCGTTTCCGTTGCGGCAGTTGCGGCTTCTGCCGGAGGTTGTGCGGATGCCGCCGCAGGGGCAGTTTCCCTCATTTGGGCCGCCAAAGAGACGGGGTCGGTTTCCGGATGGTGGCTGACGACGACCTGTTTGGGACCGGCGGACGGCTTTTCCTGCGCATTTGGGTCCTCCGCCACATGAGCAGGCACTTCATTGGCATCGTAGGGAATGGCAGACGGATCGCTTATTGCCGCAGCCAGCTGGGGGCCGTCCTCTTTTGCGGCGGATGCGGGATTCTGGTCCGCAGCCTGTTTTTTGCGGGGAAGGGTGGTGGTTCCGGTAATGGCAAGCTCCAGGTCGGAATCCGGCAAGCCTCCGCAGCGGATGGCTGCATCATAGCTTTTGCGTGCCTGCGTCGTGCGGCCCAGCCGGGAATAGGTCCAGGCCAGGTTGAAGTGCGCGTCCGGTGATTCCGGCTGGATTTTCAGGGCGTTTTCAAAGTGGGCCACCGCTTTTTCATAGTTCCCGGCGCTGGTTTCCAGGTTGCCCAGGTAAAGCAGGGCGGGAGCGTTGGCCGGATCCAGCCTGACCGTTTCCGTCAGGGAGGCGATGGCGTGGTGGTCTTCCCCGGCGCGGTATTGGGCCACCCCCATCATGAACCATGCGGGGGAGGAGGAGGCGTCCAGTTCCGTGGCTTTTTTGAGAAATTTAATGGCTTCCTCCGCCTTGTTGCGCTGAAGCAGAATGGTCCCCAGATTGACCAGGGCTGGAACGTGGGCCGGCTGGAAGTCCAGCAAAGTCCGGTACAGTTGTTCCGCGGCGGCATAGCGTTTTTTGGCGAAGGCTTCTGCGGCGCCTTGCCCCAGGGCTTCCGCCTCCAGCTTCCGGCGTACCGTGGCTTCCATGCTCCGGTTCAGCGCTTTTTCCTGGTCCGGAGTAATGGTTCCGGCGGAGATGGCGGCCAGGCGGGCCTGTTCGGCGGAACGGCTTTTCAGTTCTTCCATCTGCCGGGTGAGTTCCTCCACCTGAATGTTTTTCTGTTCCAGGGCCTTCTGGGTCCGCGCCAGGGCTTCCGCCTGTTTCTTGTCGTTTCTGGCGGATTTGTCCGCTTTGGTCTTCATCTGGCTGCGCGCCAGTTCCAAATCCCGGGCAAGCTGGGCGGCCTTGCCGCGTTCCGCAGAGAGGGCCTGTGCCAGCTTGTTGATTTTTTCCTTCTGCTGATCCGTCAGGGGAACATTGATATTGTTATCCCTGGCAATGGCGTTGACAATTTGTTTTTCCGCAGGAGTGAGCTTGATGGCTTCCTCATTGTCCATCAGGGAGGCTATTTCCGCCGTGTCCGGATTTTCCTGATGCAGCCGCTTATAAGTGCTGATGAGCAGGGAGCGGCTCTGGTCCTGCACGGAAAGTATGCGGAGCTGCTTGGCGATGGTGGAGCGCAGCAGCTGGTTTTCTTCCAGAAGAAGCGGGCTTTTTTCCGGATTGGCCTCCAGCTTGGACAGTTCCACATCCGCATTGATGAGCTTGGTATTCAACTCTGTGATGCGTTTGCGGTAGCCGATGTTTTCATCCCGGATGGCAATCAGTTTCTGTTTCAGGTCTGCGGATTCCTCACGCGCCTCTTCCAACGCTTTCAGGTTGGCTTTCCGCTGTTCTTCGGAATCGGATTTGGCTGTTTCCAGAGCGGCGATTTTGTCCTGGGCATCCTTGAGCTGGGCCGCCAGCGTCAGGTTGCGGTCCAACAGGTTTTTTGTTTTGTCCGGGCTGTTGAGCTCCACCAGGGCCGCCAATTGGTCCCGGTCTTTCTGAAGGGCGTTTTTCTCATCCGTCACTTTGTCCAGCTTGTCCTGGTACTCCTTGAGCTGCAGCTGAAGATCGGCGATCTGCGCCAGATAACGGGCTTTGTCCTGGCTGAGGGAGGTGACATTTTGTTCCAGTTCCTCCACTCTCCTGGTGAGAGTCTGAATAAGCTTGTTGCTGGTCTTTCTTTCATCCTCCATCTGCTTTTTGACCTTGAGCAATTCATCCCGGTAAACGGATTCTCCGGCGGATGCCACGGCCAGTTTTGCCAGAATCTCCTCCTGCTCCCGGCGGGTGCGCTTGAGAGCCTGGATCAGAGCCTTGTTCTCCATGGTGGTTTTATCCAGCAGTCTGCGGATGCGTTCGTAATTGCTCTCCACCACTTCCGGAGCCGCCCCGGGAGAAACGGAAGGGGACGGGATGGTTTTGATCAGGGATTCTCCGGGACGGGTAGGGAATTCCACGCCCTTGTAGCCGGGAGGGAGGGCTATGTTGGGTTTTGGCCTGGGGCGCTTCGGCACGGAGGCCGGGCGTTCCATCTCCAGGCCTGGGCCGGATGAAGAAGAGGCGGCGGCCTGCTGCTGGGCCAGCTTCTGCCACTGGTCCAGATTTTCCCTGTTGAGCTGGCGGCGCGTTTGCAGCAGGTTGGGACGCCATTGGGGATAAGACTTAGCCAGGCGTCCGAACTTGTCTTCCGCCTGCTGCGTCAGGCGGATGGCTCCTATATAATCCCGTTTTTCCACCAGTCCTGCGGCTTGGGTCACCAGCCTCAACGCCTCCAGGTACATGTCCGTTGGATCCTGCTTTGTTCCGGAGGTGGCGGGCATGGGGCCGGGCATATACGTCCCCTGGGCCAGAAGGGGCATGGAGCCGCAGGTCAGGGACAAAGCAAGGGTAATGCCAAGGGGGAGAGGAGTCATCATGGGGAGAAGCTTTGTTTACATACGGCACACCGTCCTGAATCGCAAGAATAAACCGTGTCTTGTGCTTGTGTTCGCGGGGGCGGGTGGTAGACTCTTGCCAATCCTTGATTTTTCCCATGAACATCTCCGTTTTAGACCGTTTTTTGAAGTATGTCTCCGTGGGCTCCCAGTCGGACGCGGATTCCGCCACCGTGCCATCCACCCCCGGCCAGACGGAGCTGGCCCGGCTGTTGGCCGGGGAATTGAAGGACATGGGAGCGCAGGCGGAACTGGATGATGATTCCGGAATTGTTTACGCCTCCATCCCTTCCAACGTGGAGGGGAATGTTCCCGTCATCGGCTGGGTGGCCCATGTGGATACGGCTCCGGGAGTCTCCGGCAGCGGAGTGAAGCCCCGCATCGTGCGCTCGTACGACGGCGGAGACATCCTGCTCAATCCGGAACAGGGAATGGTGCTTTCCCCCGCCGTTTTTCCCGAACTGACGGATTATTTGGGCCAGGACCTGGTCGTGACGGATGGAACTACCCTGCTTGGCGCGGACGACAAGGCCGGTGTGGCGGAAATCATGGATATGGCAGCCTCCTTCCTGCTGAACCCCGAACGGCCTCACGGCGAGATACGGATCGCCTTCACGCCGGATGAGGAAATAGGACGCGGAACGGATGCCTTTGACGTGGCGCGATTTGGTGCGGATTTCGCCTATACCGTGGACGGAGGCGCCCTGGGGGAAATTGAATACGAAAATTTCAATGCGGCTTCCGCAGTGGTGACGGTGCAGGGCTCTTCCATTCATCCCGGAAGCGCCAAGGGCAGGATGTTGAATGCCTGCCTGGTTCTCATGGAATTCCAGGGAATGCTGCCCGCGTTCCAGAATCCCGCTTTTACGGAAGGGTACGAGGGCTTTTATCATTTGGATTCACTCCGGGGAGATGTGGAACGGGCGGCTGCGGAGTACCTCATCAGGGATCATGACAGGGAGGCCTTTGAGCGCAAGAAGGAATTCATGCAGGAATGTGCGGCCCTGCTGAACCGTAAATACGGGGAGGGGACGGTAAAGGCGGAAATTACGGATTCCTATTACAACATGAAGGAAAAGATACTTCCGCACATGCACCTGGTGGAACATGCCCGCAGGGCCATGGAAGCCGTGGGAGTGAGGCCGGAAATCGTCCCTGTGCGCGGAGGCACGGACGGAGCCCACCTCTCCTTCATGGGGCTGCCGTGCCCCAACCTGTGCGCCGGAGGCCACAACTTCCATGGAAAGTATGAATACGTCCCCGTCCGTTCCCTGGAAAAAATTTCCGCCATCCTTCAGGAAATCGTCTCCGGTTATGCCCGGTACGGCCTGGAGCCGCCGCCAAAGGAATGAGGGAACATGGCGGTAAGCGGAGGTGTTGCGATTCCGTTATTCGGGAATAAGAATTTTTGCCTGTTCTTGAAATTTTTATTGGCGGGGAGGCGCAATGCCGGACCAGGGGCATGGAAGGGAGGCTTTGCCGGCCGGCGGAATTCCCCGGCGTCCCTAATCCGTGAAGCTGCGGGAAAGTGCTTGCTTTTTTCCCTTCCGTCATGATCATGGCGGCTCACCGTTTTTGATAACCCCCGCATATACACATTTTGATATGAGCGTGATTCCCAATGTCCTGGCTGAAAGGTACGCCTCCGCCGCCATGAAATCCATCTGGTCCGCAGAGGGCCGCATCATTCTGGAACGCGAATTCTGGATTGCCGTGATGAAAGCCCAGAAGGATCTGGGGCTGGATATTCCGGACGGGGTGATTGAGGCCTATGAACGGGTGAAAGACCAGGTGAACCTTCCCTCCATTGACGCACGCGAACGCGTGACGCGCCACGATGTGAAGGCGCGCATAGAAGAATTTTGCGAGCTGGCCGGATGCGAGCATATCCACAAGGGCATGACCTCCCGGGACCTGACGGAAAATGTGGAACAGCTCCAGATTTGGAAATCCATGCAAATCATCCGGGACAAGGCCGTGGCCGTGTTGAACCGCATGAGCGCCCTGGCTGAACAATGGAAGCACGTGACCATTGCCGGACGCACACACAATGTAGCCGCGCAGACCACGACCATGGGCAAGCGCGTCGCCATGTTCGGGGAAGACATCGTGCACGGCCTGGGGGCCTGGATTTCCCTCATGGACCGTTACAGCGTGCGCGGACTGAAGGGCGCCGTTGGAACCCAGCTTGACCAGCTTTCCCTCTTCGGGCAGGATGCCGGCCGCGTGCTGGAACTGGAAGACCGCGTGTGCGCCCACCTGGGCATCCCTGCCAAGTGGATGAATGTGGGGCAGGTATATCCGCGTTCTCTGGACTTTTCCGTGGTTTCCGGGCTGGTGGAACTCACCTCCGGCTGCTCCTCCTTCGCCAAAACCCTGCGCCTGATGGCCGGCCATGAACTGGCCACGGAGGGGTTCGCCAAGGGGCAGACTGGCTCCAGCGCCATGCCGCACAAGATGAACGCCCGCTCCTGCGAGCGCGTCAACGGCTTCCACGTCATTTTGAAAGGCTTCCTGATGATGATTTCCGGGCTGGCCGGGGATCAGTGGAATGAAGGGGACGTTTCCTGCTCCGTGGTGCGCCGCGTAGTCATGCCTGATTCCTTTTACGCTGCGGACGGCCTGTTTGAAACCTTCCTGACCGTGTTGAACCAGATGGGCGTGTATGAGGCCGTGGTGGCTGCGGAATTGCGCCGCTACCTGCCTTTCCTGATGACAACCACCATCCTGATGGAGGCCGTCAAGCGCGGCATTGGCCGGGAGACCGCCCATGAGGTGATCAAGGAACATGCCGTGGCTGTCTCCAATGACCTGCGCGCCGGGAAAATCATGGAAAACAATTTGCTGGACCGCCTGGCGGAAGACGGGCGCCTGGGAATAGACCGGGCGGACCTTCAGCGCATTTTTGATTCCAATTCCTCCGCTACGGGCATGGCTGACGCCCAGGTGGAAGCATTCCGCTCCATGGTGAAGGAAGTGACGGACAGGTTTCCGGACGGGGCGGGCTACCAGCCCGGGGATATCCTGTAAAAAGAACCTCAGAAAAAAGCCGGAACTTCCGGCGCACGCGTTTTTTCCAGACGCCGCCCTTTCGGACGGCGTCTGTATTTTTTATGCCGTCCGCATACGTGTTTTTTCAATTTCTTTACGTCAGGAGAGCTTGACGAATCAGAAGGATGCCAGTAAGCTTGAATTCAGTAAACGGGCGCGTACGTTGCATGCGCCTTTGCAAGCAACCCCCTGTTAAACAATTTTCAATATGGAAAACCAGCATCTCAGCCTTTTGGACCGTGTGTACACCGTTCTCAGAAAGAGAGGGGAAGAAACGGAATGGATCACTTCCGCTGATGACCACAACATTAAGACAGGCATCGCATTCGTCCCCTGTGATACGTTCACCCCGGTGAGCCTCCTGTACACCATGATTGAACGTCCGGAGACGCTGGTCATTGACGTGCTTTTTGCCGCCAAGGTTCCTGAAAACCGCCGTGTGGAAGTCAGCATTATCCTCAGCGAACTGAACGCGGACCAGACGGCCGGCGCCTTTCAGCTGGACCCCAACAGCGGGTATGTTTATTACCGCCAGTCCTTCGTTCTGGAAGGCATGGACCTCACGGAAGCCCAGTTTGCCCAGTTGATGAAGAATATTGAAACCGTGGCTGTGGAAACGGCGGAGGCCTATTCCCACATCATGGAGACGGAATATCCCAAATAACGGGACGCGTTTCCCCCGGAGCTGTTGATGAGCGAGGCCCCTCAAAAAAAGGGAACGTCCTGGTCCATAGGCATCGGCCTGGGGATTGTGGCGCTTCTGATAGGCACGGCTATTGTAACGGAGCCGTCCGTCTCTTTTTCCTCCTCCGGAAACAGGGGCTGCGCGCCCGCAGGAACGGAGACACCCCTCCGGCTGCAGACGAACACTCTTTCCATTTCCGCGCCCGGCATCGTAAAGGCCTCCTACCTGACGATGCTTTCTCCCAGCGTTTCCGGAAAGGTGGACAAAGTGCATCCCCTGTTTAATGTGGGGGAAATTGTCCTGAAGGGAACCCCCCTGATGGAATTGGAAAAATTTGAATACCGCGCCCGGCTGGCGAACGCTCAGGCGGAACTGGAACAGGCCCGCCTGGATGTTTCTACGGAGCAGGCGGAAGCCCTGAAAGCCATCAAAAAGACATACAGCTCCGTCTCCAAAAGCGGAAAGGAATCCGAACTGGTGCTCCGGGTGCCGCAGCGCAGAGCCGTAAACGCCAGGCTGAACGCCGCGGAGGCGTATGTGGCGGAAGCAGAACAGGCCCTCCGGGATACGGTGCTGGAAGCTCCCTATACCTGCCAGGTGGTGGAATGCTCTGTGGGAGCCGGTGCCCGCGTGGTCGCCGGGCAGCCGGTGGGGAAAGTAATTCCTCTTCAGGAGCGGATGATACGGATTCCCGTTCCGCTGGAAGAATTTTCCGCATTGCCCAGGGATGAGCAGGGCAAGGTGAATACGGCTCTGACCGCCTCTTGCGTGCTGAATAATGGAAAACGGCTGCAGTGGCTGGGCCGCGTTACGGCGGTGGATGCGGCGCTGGATTCCAAAAGCAATTCCGCCGTGTTGATTGCCTCCCTGGAGCCGAATGCCTCCCATGTTTCCGAGTGGCAAGTGGCTCCCGTCAATATGGCTCTTCAAGTAGCCATCAACGTTCAAGTTCCCGTTTCCGCGTGGATTCCCGCTTCCGCCGTCAGGGACGGCAGCTCCATCCAGGTAAAAACGCCGTCAGGAATGCAGGAACGCAAGGTGCAGGTAGTGGCGTTAAAAGACGGCAGAGCCCTGGTGACCGTTCCGGAATTCCAGTCAGGGGACGCTCTGATTCTTTAATTCATTTTTTCAAAGGGATATCCTTTCCCACCCATTTTTCTGCCGCGGGGGAATCATTCTTTTCAAAAATTTCCCGTTGGAGGGACAACTCGTCCACAAACTGGAAACCGATACGGCCGGAAGGGAAAATACGGCATCGGGAAGGCGCGGGAATTCTGGAATGCGGAACGCGTGGGAGTCTTTTGAAAAAATATTTTTTAATGGGCTTCCAGCCAGTTGCCTCCCGTCCTGGCTTCCACCAGAATGGGAACGCCGTTGGGCAGGGGCAGCGCGCTGACCATGGCTTCCTCTATCTTGGGAATGAGAGCCAACTCATCCCTGTGCAGGTCCACCAGCAATTCATCATGAATTTGGAGGATAAGCCGGGATCTGGTGCCTTTCAGCAATTTGTCCACATGGATCATGGCTATTTTAATCATATCCGCCGCCGTGCCCTGGATGGGGGTGTTGATGGCAGTACGTTCCGCGGCGGACTTAATGGTCTTGTTGGCGGAATTGATTTCCGGAATCATCCTCCGTCGCCCCAATAGCGTTTCCGCGTAACCGGCTTGTTCCGCTTTGTGAACCAGGTCTTCCATGAAGGATTTAACTATGGGGAACTGGGTAAAATAGTTTTCAATCAAAGTGGCGGCTTCTCCGCGGGGGCAGCCCAGCCTCTGGGAGAGACCGAAGGCGGAAATGCCGTAAATAATGCCGAAATTCACCGTTTTGGCCGCACGGCGCATAACGGCGTCCACCTGGTCGCGGGGAATGCCGTACACACGGGCGGCCGTTTCCGTATGGATGTCCCGTCCTTCCCTGAATGCTCCGCACATGGCGGGGTCTCCTGAAAGAGCCGCCATGATGCGCAGTTCAATCTGGGAATAATCCGCAGACAGCATGGTGTATTCCTCTGAGGCGGGGACAAAGGCGGTGCGGATCAGGCGCCCCTGTTCCGTCCTTACCGGAATATTCTGAAGATTGGGATCCTGGGAGGCAAGCCTCCCGGTTGCGGTCAGCATCTGGTGGAATTGGGTATGGATGCGTCCATCCCGCGGGCAGATATACCTGGGCAGTGCATCCAGATATGTGCTCTTCAGCTTCATATTCTCCCGGTAAGCCAGGATATCCGCTACAATGGGATGCTGGGGGGCCAGAGCGGAAAGGGTGTCTTCATCCGTCACGAACTGGCCCGTCTTCGTCTTCTTGGGCTTCTTCACCAGCTCCAGTTCTCCGAACAGGAAATCTCCGAGCTGCTTGGGGGAATTCAGATTCAGGGGATGGCCTGCGGCTTCTTCAATTCTTTCCCGTAGGCCGTCAATGATGGCTCCTACCTTGACGGAAGCCTTCTCCAGGGATTCCGGAAGCACGCGGATGCCGGAAAACTCCATGTCCGCCAGCACGGGAAGCAGGGGCAGTTCCACGGTACGGAACAGTTTTTCCATGCCGCTTTCCTTGACCTGCCTTTTCAGGACGGCGGAAAGCTGGAGGGTGATATCCGCATCCTCCGCCGAATATTTGCCCATTACTTCCACGGGAACGCCGCTGGTGTCCAGTTCCCGTTTTTTTGCTCCCGGAGCGGCAATGTCCTTCAGTTTAATCGTGGAATATTGCAGCAAATTTTCCGCCAGAACGTCCATTCCGTGCTTCATGCCTGGAGCGATCAGGGCATGAGCCAGCAATGTATCGAAAAAGGGGCCTTTGACATGGATGCCGTTGGCTCGCAAAACCTCCAGGTCAAATTTCAGATGATGCCCTATCTTCTCTGCGGGGCCTTCCAGGAGCGGCCTGACTGCTTCCAGATCCGCCGGACCGGAGACAGGCATGTACCATGCCTTGTGCGGTTCAGCGCAAAAGGCGACGCCCAGCAGGTTGTCCATGAGGGGATTCAGGCCCGTCGTTTCCGTGTCGAAGCACCAGGAATCATACTTTTCCAGCTCGGCTGCCATGGCGGAACATGCGGAAGGAAGCGGAGAAGCGGCTGTCCGCTTTTCCCCGTTTTCATTCCGT
>OIWQ01000934.1_pt1 | contig 37059 bp, 24 predicted proteins | sample 1587571 | NCBI WGS metagenome assembly OIWQ01 (sample SAMEA3888910, study PRJEB22519) | human gut metagenome | biome: human gut; feature: human-associated habitat; material: faeces | place: Denmark | collected 2010
CCGCAACGAATAAAGCCTCCGCAGCCACACGAGCTGCGGAGGCTTTTCTATACCCTCTGCTACAGGCTTACCGTTCCTCGTGTTGCGGCCCGGCTGCCTCGGCTGTCTTTACGCGGTTCTTGTCGATGTACATGTTTTTGTCGGCCTGGGAAAAGAGCTCGCGCATCGTAGGCGGTTCATCAAAATCACTGGAAAGCGCGTAGCCCACCGCATAGCTGATAGGCATGTCGGGGTGGGCCCCGGAATACTCGTTCACGTTCGCACGAACCCGAGCGAGACAGGACTCCACGGCAGCCCGATCGGCATCCCACAGCACCGCGATAAACTCATCGCCGCCGTCGCGGCCCACAAAGCAAGTCTCGGACGCCACGCGCCCCAGCTGCCGGGCAAAAGAACGGATGTATTCATCACCCTTCTCGTGGCCAAAGGTGTTATTGACCATATGCAGATTGTTAAGATCGAAGACGCACAGCGCAACGGGCGCCTCCGCGGAGACAGGCTGCTCCTGCCCCAAGATCTCCTCGCACTTGTTCTTATTGGGCAGTCCCGTGGCTTCGTCGAGATAAACTTTGCTCTGCAGCTCGCGATTGAGCGCGGCAGTTCGCACCGCGCGAACAAGTTCGACCGCAAAGGTCGCTACCAAGCCCACGATGTCGATGATCACCAAGCCCTCGAGATAGTTGAGCGCCGACGCCTTCTCCTGGGAATAGTCCTCCGCGAGTCGCGTAGCATCGTCGCAAATGCCAAAGAACTCCTCGCTCATCGCGATGATATCGGTGTTCTCGTAGCCAACTTCGCGCACGCGGGTGATCTCGGCGCAAAGCTCATCAAAATAATTTGCAAGCTCGGTCATCTTTGCCTGATATTCGTCATCATCGAGACGGACGAGGTTGAGGTCGTCACTTCCGTAACGCAAACCGTTGATGTATGAATCCACGGCTTTGAGCAGGTCATCTTGAGGCTGGCCCGCGTCCTCGAGCTTAACGATTCGCTGCGTGGTACCGCGCACCAGACCGGCGTAGTTGACTACGCGCGCCGTGCCCTGGATATCGGAGACGAGCAGCATAACATTGATGAAGAAGAAGATGAGAACTGCCGTGAGCACCATCATGAGCAGGCGCACCGCCTGGCTGGCCTTCTTGGCGACAGAAGTATTCAAAAGTTCAATCCCCCAAATGGCAAAAGAGTAGGTGGCGCATAGCGTCTTGTAAATCATGCGGGGTCAACTCTACCAGATGATTTTTCTAGGACGGGGATTAAAGAATCATCGACACGATAGCTATTTGAGAAGCTGAGCCATTGCGTTGACGAATTTTTGGACTTGGAGGATGGGCTCGAGCGGGTAGTGCAGAAAGACCGGCACCTCGCGGCCGCACAGGAACGGCACGCCCACAAAGGCCGGGTGCACCCCCGACCACGCGCCGCAGGTGAGCACCGCGTCGCCCTTTTCCTCCGCCTCGTTAAAGAGCGCAAAGTCAAAGCTGTCCACGTCGATCACGTCCACGCCGCCGTCGGCCAACAGGTCGATGCGCAGGCTGTCCATGGCGTCGTTGCCGTGACGGAGCACGCGCAGGCGCATGCCCTCCAGGTCGGCAACCGTGATGCGCGTCTTGCGCGCCAGCGGGCTCGTGCGCGGCACGTCGATATAAAACGGCACGTTGACGATGCGGAGCTTTTGGCAGGTGTCGCCCCAGCGTGGGGTAGAAAAACTCGACTGCACCACATCGACCTCGCGGCCCAAGCTACGCATGACTGTCTCGCGCTCGTCGTAGAGGTCGCTTACCGGCACGATCTCAAATCGCAGCGACGGCTCCAGATCGTGGATGCCCGTCCACATCGACAGCGTTTGGCGCCCCGGGCACATCATCGACACGCCCAGGCGCACGGCACCGCCGTCACCCGCCGCACGTCGAGCACGGCGCAGGGCGTCCTCGGACTGGCGCATGATCGAGCGTGCGTCGTCCACCAGCAGAGCACCCGCCGGCGTCACCTTGACGCCCGAATGCGAGCGCTCAAACAGCGTAATACCGAACTCCGCCTCGAAGCCCGATACCTGCTTGACGAGCGCCGGAGTCGACACGCGCAATTTTGCCGCCGCACGCGAGAAGCTTCCCAGCTCCGCGGCGGCCGATATGGCCTCAAGTCGTCGATCGTACACGTCAATCTCCCGTTTTCGCACCCGTGACCGCATGGTGCCACAGGGGGTTGTTTTCGCAGGTCACGCGCTCAATTGAGAATAGCCTGCATCGCACAGTATAAACCTACAGTTAACGCCATTCTAACAAATATGCAATTCACCTGCGCAAATGCAAAGCATACGATAACCAGCAGAAACCACGTGGGTCGGTTAATGGGAGCGGCCCACCGGGAGGCACAAGAAGGGAAGTTCCTATGAGCAATTGGCTTAAGCTCGAGGGCGATGTCTGCGCCGTGACTGGCGCGCTCGGCGGTATGGGCGCCGAGATTTGCCGCGAGTTCGCCCGCAATGGCGCCAACGTCGTCATGCTCGACCTGGACGAGGAGAAGGTCAAGGCCGCTGCCGCCGACCTAGCTGCCGAGTTTGGCATCCACGCCGAGGGTTACAAGATGAACGCCACCGACGAGGCCGAGGTTCAGGCTGCTGTCGACGCCACCATCGCCAACTTCGGCCGCGTCGACGTCCTCGTCAACACCGCCGGCATCCTGCGCTTCGCCGCCATGGAGGACCTGCCGCTGAGCGACTGGGAGCAGGTGCTCAACGTCAACCTCACCGGCTACTTCATCACCTCGCAGCGCTTTGGTCGCGAGATGATCAAGGCCGGCCAGGGTCGCCTGGTGCACATCTCGACCGTCGCCAGCCACTCCCCTGAGACGTTCTCGGGCGTGTACAGCTCCACCAAGGCCGGCGTCAACATGATGTCCAAGATGCTCGCCGCCGAGTGGGGCCCCTACGGCGTCCGCTCCAACTGCGTCGAGCCCTGCTTCGTTAAGACCCCGATGTCGGCCAACTTCTACGCCGACCCCGAGGTCGAAAAGAGCCGCAGCCGTCTGATCGCCACGCGCCGCATCGGCGAGGTCAGCGATATCGCCAACGCCGTCATGTTCCTGGCGTCCACGCGCTCGGACTTTACCACCGGCGACGCCATCAAGGTCGACGGCGGCTTCTCCAACATGATGGGCGACCTCACCGCCAAGCCCGGCGGCCGTCGCGCCTATGCCGACAACTACCTTAAGAACAAGGGTGTCGAGCTCTGGTCCGATGAGTCCGGCGTCGCCAAGCCGACTGACCAGTAAACCAACCTGACAGGGAGGCCCCGCGGACACGCCCGCTCCTCCCCCGTATCGATTAGAAAGAGTCCAATGGCTTCCACCAACTCCAACAAGGGTCGCGCCGTCGTGCTTTCCGCCGCGTGCGTCACCATGTTCTTCATCAGCTCCATCGCGCTGTATTCCGTCGTGAGCAAGAACCTGCTCGCCGTCTACCCCGAGTGGTCGAGCGCCCTTACCTGGGCTTTCCCGGTCTTTCAGACCATCATGGCCGTGACGGGCATCTTCGCCGGCCGTATCTCCGATAAGATCGGTCCGCGCAACGTCGTGATCGCCGCTGCCGTGTGCTACGGCCTGGGCTGGTTCATGTCCGGCACCGTCACCGAGCCGTGGCAGTTCTACCTGTGGTTCTCGCTCGTCGCCGCCATCGGCAACGGCCTGGGCTACAACCCGGCGCTCACCACCGGCCAAAAGTGGTTCATCGACAAGAAGGGTCTCGCCTCCGGCATCACCCTGGCCGCTTCGACCGCCGGCCCCGCCGTGCTGTCCCCGGTGCTCGCCTCGCTGCTCATCCCGAGCCTGGGCATCTTTGGCGCCCTCAAGGCGCTCGGCGTCATCTTCTTTGTGACGATTGCCGCCTCCGCCCTGTTCCTGAAGGCCCCCGAGGCCGGCTGGCTGCCCGAGGGCTTCGAGGCCCCCAAGGGCGGCGCGCATGCCGGCACCTTCGGTGACCTCACCCCGGGCGAGATGGTCAAGACCCCGCGCTTCTGGGTCCTCATCGTCACCTTCGCCTTTGCCGCCACCGCGGGCACCCTGCTCGTGGGCAAGGTTGCCTCCATCGCCGCCGTTCAGCTCTTCGCCGACCCCACGAGCGCCGCGGCCGTCGCCCTCGGCGGTGTGGTAGTCTCCGTCAACACCTGCGCCAACCTGGTCGGTCGTCTGTCCTTTGGCCAGATCATCGACAAGCTCGGCGCCTATAAGTCGCTGCTCATCAGCCTTGTCGTCACCATCGTCGCGCTCGTCATCATGTCGATGAGCTTTACGCAGAGCATGTTCTTTGTGGCGCTCGCCCTGCTCGGCTTTAGCTTTGGCGCCCTGCTCGTCATCTACCCGCCGCTCACCGGTGGCGCCTTTGGTACCAGCAACATCGGCGTCAACTACGGCATCATGTTTTTGGGCTACGCCGCTTCCACCTGGATCAGCCAGCCCATCACCGCCGTGCTGTATCACGCCGAGGCCGGCAGCGCCGCCTACCAGCAGTCCTTCTACGGTGCCATCGTAATCGCCGCAATCGCCGTCGTGCTCACCGTCTACATGATGGTCTCCGACAGCAAGAAGAAGTCCGCCTAGTTTTGCTTGATGCGGCAAGGACCGCCCCCTTGCCGCATTCCACCGCCACCAGTATTAAGGAGTCGAAATGTCTGAGCTCAACCCCGTCCGCATTGCCGTTATCGGCGCCGGCGCCATGGGCCGCAACCACATCCGCTTTGTCACCGAGGAGCCCGAGGCCGAGCTCGTCGCCATCGCCGACGCCTTTGAGGGCGCCCGCGCCACGGCCGAGGCCGCCGGCGTGCCGTTTTATACCGATCCCGCCCAGATGATGGACGAGGTCAAGCCCGAGGCCGTCATCATCGCCACGCCCAACGACCTACACCTGGGCGTTGCCCGCGAGGCTGTGAAGCGCAACATCGTGCCGTTGGTCGAAAAGCCGATCTCCAACGACCTGGAGGATGCCCAGGCCTTCGCCGCCGAGGCCGAGACCGCTGGCGTGCCCGTGCTCGTGGGTCAGCACCGTCGCCACAATCCCTTCGTCAACAAGGCCAAGGAGATCATCGAGTCCGGCGAGCTGGGCAAGCTCACCGTGTCGAGCTTCCACTACATGATCTATAAGAATGACGAGTACTTCGATGTCGAGTGGCGCCGCAAGAAGGGTGCCGGTCCGATCCTGGTCAACCTGGTGCACGACGTCGACCTGCTCCGCTACCTGCTGGGCGAGCCCGTTGCCGTCCAGGGCATGCAGTCCAGCGCCGCCCGCGGTTTTGAGACCGAGGACTCCGCCGTGGTCAACGTCCGTTTTGCCGATGGCGCGCTCGCAAGCATGACCATCTCTGACGCCACCGCCAGCCCCTGGAACTGGGAGGCAACCGCTCGCGAGGACCCGCAGTATCGTCCCTTCGACGCCGACGCCTACTTTATCGGCGGCACTAAGGGCGCCCTTTCGCTGCCCCGCCTGCACCAGTTCTCCTACGACGGCGCCTCCAACTGGCACAAGCCGCTGCAGATGGAGATCCCGGCCGTCGACCCGGCGCTGCCGCACAAGATGCAGCTCAAGCACTTTGTGAAGGTCGTTCGCCGCGAGGTCGAGCCCGTCGTGACCCCCGCCGATAATGTCAAGACGCTCACGCTTCTCAACGCCATCAAGGAGGCCGCCGAGACCGGCCAGCTCGTCGAGCTGTAATGCCTTAAGAGCGGCCGCGGCAGCAACCCCATGCCGAACCCTTCGGTCCGCCACCAACAAGCCCCTCTTCTTTGCCCCGCGAGCAGCCTCCTACCCGCGGGGCATTTTGCTACCTCGCCGACGATTTTTCTGGGGCGGGGGCTATTATGCACCTCGGCTTGATTCGTTCGTCCCAAAACAGTCTTTTGGGACGGGTGGTATCCTTGGTAGCCCTGTGCTGCAAACGCACCTTAAACGCAAGGAGTCCCATGGATCTTATCGCCCAGCTCGCCCGCGAGCTCAACCTTAAGGCCGCCAACGTCGAGGCTGCCGTCAAGCTCATCGATGAGGGCAACACCATCCCCTTTATCTCGCGCTACCGCAAGGAAGCAACGGACGGCATGGACGACGTCGCCCTGCGCGCGCTCGACGAGCGCCTGTCCTACCTACGCAATCTTGAGCAGCGTAAAGAGGACGTCGTTCTGCTCATCGACGCCCAGGGCAAACTCACGCCCGAACTCGAGCAGCAGATTCGCGAGGCCACGCAGCTCCAGCGTGTCGAGGACCTCTACAAGCCCTACCGCAAAAAGCGCATGACCCGCGCGCAGAAGGCCCGCGAGGCGGGCTTGGAGCCGCTCGCCAACATGATCATCATGCAGGCCTCGGCCAAGGGCAGCGCGCTCGACGCCGCCGCGACATACGTCAACGAGGAGGCCGGCTTTGACACACCCGAGAAGGCGCTTGCCGGCGCCGCCGACATCGTGGCCGAGACGGTAGCCGAGGACCCCGAAAACGTCGCCGACCTGCGCGCCTTTACGCAAAACACCGCCGATATCGTCGTCGAGGCCACCGACCCCGCCGAAAAAACTCCCTACGAGCCGTACTACAGCTATGATGAGCCACTGCGCCGTATACCCAACCACCGCGTGCTGGCTATCGACCGCGGTGAGCGCGAGGGCAAGCTCCGCGTGCGCGTGAACGTCGATGGCGCTGCCGCCACGGCACGCCTCGGCAGCCGTTGGCCCCGACGCCAGGGCGTCTTCGCGCCCGTCTTTGACGCCGCCATCGCTGACGGTTACAAGCGCCTCATGGCCCCCTCGCTGGAGCGCGAGGCCCGCGCCAAACTCACCGTTCGCGCCCAGACCGAGGCCATCAACGTCTTTGCCAAGAATCTCGAGGGCTTGCTCTCGGCGCGCCCCGTGCGCGGCGCCCGCGTACTCGCGCTCGACCCGGGCTACCGCACCGGCTGCAAGGTCGCCGTCATGGACGAGACCGGCAAGCTGCTCGACCACGGCGTGGTCTACCCCACCAAGCCGCGCCACGACGTCGCCGGCACCAAGCGCGAGCTCGCCCGCCTCGTCAAGAAGGACGGCGTCAACACCATCGTCATCGGCAACGGCACCGCCAGCCGCGAGACCGAGGAAGTCGTCTCGGAGTTCATCGCCGAGCAGGCGCCTGGGCTGCGATACACCATTGTTAACGAGGCCGGCGCGTCGGTGTACTCCGCCTCCGAGCTCGCCAGCCAGGAATATCCCGACCTGGACGTCACCGTGCGCGGCGCCATGAGCCTGGGCCGCCGCCTGCAGGACCCGCTGGCAGAGCTCGTCAAGATTCCACCCCAGTCCATCGGCGTGGGCCAATACCAGCACGACCTTGACCAGGCCGAGCTTTCGCGCACCCTGGGCCACGTGGTGGAGGACGTCGTCAACCGCGTGGGCGTCGACGTGAACACCGCGAGCGCGAGCCTGCTGGGATACGTATCGGGCATCACGCCGAGCGTGGCCAAAAACATCGTGGCCTACCGCGAGGAAAACGGCGCCTTTACCGATCGTCGCCAGCTCAAGAAGGTCCCCAAGCTGGGACCCAAGGCATATCTCAACGCCGCGGGCTTCCTGCGCATCAGCGGTGGCAAGAACCCGCTCGACGCGACAAGCGTCCACCCCGAGAGCTACGAGGTGGCCACGGCCGTCCTGGAGCGCGCAGGCGTTAAAGCCAGCGAGCTCAGCCGCGGCGGCGTGCCCGACATCGAGCGCCGTCTGGGCAGCATCTCGGCGCTGGCAAGCGACCTGGACTGCGGCACCCTCACGCTCATCGACATTGTCAACGAGCTCAAGAAGCCCGGTCGCGACCCGCGCGACGACGCGCCCGAGGTGGTCTTTAGCCGCTCAGCGCTTTCCATCGACGACCTGGAACCCGGCATGGAACTCAAGGGCACGGTGCGCAACGTCGTCGACTTTGGCGCGTTCGTCGACGTGGGCGTGCACCAGGACGGCCTCGTACACATCTCCAAGCTGGCCAACCGCTTCGTCAAGCACCCGAGCGACGTGGTGCGCGTCGGCGACACGGTCAAGGTGTGGGTAGAGAAGGTCGATCGCGACCGCAAGAAGATCTCCCTCACCATGGTGCAGGGGAAGTAAACCGCCAAAGCAAGGGTACCCCCTGTAGCGATGTGCAAAATCGCGAGTATTCTGCAAATTCCACCGTTCCGGATGCCCCTCAGAGACGAAAAAGCAAAAAACAGCCCCCGTTTTGGCGTTTTTAGAGCCAAAACGGGGGCTGTTCCGTGCTTCGATTAACTGGTAAAAGCCTTTACCTTGCTGAATACTCTCGATTTTGCACGTCGCGGGCGGGGGTACCTTTGCCCACGGCAGGATATGAAAGCCGATTACCAACCTACCGGCAAGCTCGTGTCGGCAGCCCCGGCCTTTCCTTTGCCTAGCGCGACCCTCGCGAAGCGCGTGAGCGATAGGGAAAGGAAAGGCCGGGGCGAACAACCCGCGGCGCAGCCAGTGTTCGCGTTACGGCAGGATATGGAAACCGAGCGAGGCGATATCCTTGGCAAAGCCGCGCACGGTGTCGAGCGAGACCTCGTACGGATCACGGCCGATGTTCTTGCGCTTGGCCAGGATGCTGTTGGGCACCGTGATGATCTGGCAACCGCAGGCTTCGGCCTGGTAGATGTTGATGAGCTCACGCGTGGACGCCCACAGGACCTCGCAGTTGGGCTTGGCGGCGGCCTTCTTGACCGACTCCGTCATAAACGGAATGGGATCGACGCCGGTGTCGGCAATGCGGCCGGCAAAGAGCGAGATAATGGACGGTGTCTCGGCGTCAACGGCCTCGACCATCTCATCGACCTGCTTAGGCGTAAAGATGGTAGTGACGTTGACCTTGATGCCGTCGGCCGAAAGCTTGCGGACCAGCTCGGCGGTGGACTCGCCCTTGGTGGTCACGCACGGGATCTTGACGTAGACGTTCTCGGCCCAGGTAGCGATCTCGCGAGCCTCAACCTCCATGGTCTCGACGTCGTCGGCAAAGACCTCAAACGAGACGGAAACGTCGGTGATGTGGGCCAGGACCTCCTTGGCAAACGCGCGGTAATCCGTCACGCCGCCCTTCTTCATAAGGGACGGGTTGGTCGTGAAACCCTGAACGTTGCCGTTCTCGTACATGTCGAGCATGCCCTCGAGGTTTGCACCGTCAGCGAACACCTTGATTGCCATCTGCCTGATTCCTTTCGCTTGCACATGGGCGTTGCACTGCTAAACACTTTACCTACGTTTATCAAGGCGTGAGCTGCGGGTTTTTATCTTCTCGGCGAACGGTATAAACACCTCAGTGTTTGGATTGATAAATCGATTGAGCATGCAAAAGCAAAGAGTCGCAGTTTGAGCAAACGTCAGCGAGCGTGTTCCAGGTGCCGCAGGTCGCCGTGAAAGAGGAGCGACGCGTACTTTGGTACGCGAGCGACGGCTTGAACGGCGAGATGCGGTGCCTGGGACGCGCGCAGCGCTAGATCAACCCAAAGTGGCGCATGGCGGTGACGGTGCCGTCGTGTTCGACATCGTCGGTCACGTAGTCGGCGACCGCCTTGACCTCGGGCATGGCGTTGCCCATGGCGACAGCCGTCTCGACGGCAGCGAGCATGCCCAGGTCGTTGCCCGAATCGCCAAAGCCAAAGGTGCGCGCATTTCCCTCGCGGCCCAGATACGCCAGCGCTCGCGCCACGCCCACGCCCTTGTCGATGCCCTTGGGGCTCAGCTCGCGATTCTGACCACCGGTGTTGCAGGCCTCAAAATAGCGCTCGATAAAGCCGTCATCGCCGGCTACGCGAGCCAAACTGGGCACACTGAGGCATACCTTGCCCACGCGCAGACTGCCGTCGACGCGCATTTCCTCGGCGCTGTGCACCACAGAAGTGCCGATCAGAGACGACTGCTCAACGCCCACAGGCTCCAGCGCAAAGGTCGCAGCATTGGACTCGAAAAAAACCTCGATGCCGGCATCCACAACGCGACGCGCGAGCTCCGCGATAACGTCTTCGTCAAAGCAGTCCTCGTGTACCACACGGCCCTCGACCTCGAGCGTGGCACCCGCCATGGCAACGATGCCCGCGGGGTCAAGCGCACGCAGGCTATCGGCGATAAGCCACAGGGGGCGGCCCGTGCAGATAAATGCCTTGTGCCCCGCATCACGCAGTGCATGAAACGCCTCAACCACCGTCTGCGAGGGGCGAACCGCCGAAAAGTCCTTATCGGTCATATCGTCGGGATCGAACGACGTCAGCGTGCCGTCCACGTCAAAAAAGAGCACAGCGGAATCGGGGCACGCATCAATCATATGGGTTCCTTTCGAGGATAAGGGCAAACGGAGCATCCATCATATAATGGAGCGACGCAACCAGAGAGGTCACCCATGGAATTTTACGCAAGCTGCCCCGAGGGCTTTGAGTCCGCACTCGCCGATGAGCTTAAACGCCTCGGGCTTTCGCATGTCCGCCGCCTGAAGGGCCGCGCCACGTTTGAGGGCGAGCTTGAAGAAGGCTACCGCGCCTGTCTGTGGTCACGCTTGGCGAGCCGCGTGTTTGTGGTGCTTGGGCGCTTTGAGGCGCAGGATGCCGACGAGCTGTACGACGGCGTTTACGACATCGCTTGGGAGACCATCATCCGCCCCGGCGCCACCATCGCCATTACCGCCCGCGGCGTGACCGAGCAGCTGCGCAACACGCACTTCTCTGCCCTGCGCGCCAAAGACGCGCTGTGCGACCGCCTGGCCGAGACCACGGGCCGTCGCGCCGATGTCGATGCCGCCGACCCCGACGTTCACCTGCTGCTTTCGCTGCGTCAGCGCCGCGCGAGCATAAGCCTGGACCTTTCGGGCGACCCGCTGTTCAAACGCCTGCCGCCTGCCGCGACCCGCGCCGGCGAGGGCACACACGTGCTGCGCCCCGACTACGCTGCCCTAGTGCTGGCGCAGGTCGGCTGGACTGCACTGTGCGAGCGCGAGCTGACGGCCGACGATTACGAGAACGAAGCCCTGCCCACGCTGGTCGACGCCTCGTGCGCCGGTGGCGGTCTGCTGTTGGAGGCCGTGAACATTCTGACCGACCGCGCCCCGGGCGCTGCACGCGAGCGCTGGGGTTTTGAGGGCTGGCAGCTGCACGACGCCGCTCTGTGGGAGCAGTTGCTTGCCGAGGCACGCGAGCGCGAGGCGGCAGCACGTGAGCGCCAGGCACGCATCGTGGCCGTAGACATCGACCCCGCCGCCCGCAAGACCGCTGAGCGCATGGTCAAGTGTGCCGGCTACAAGCGCTTTGTCGATTTTTGCGCCGCCAAGTCCGTCACCGTGCTGGACCATGTGGGCGCTGTCGCCGGTGCCGCCGTGGTCGCGGATACGACCGAGACCCCGCTTTCGCTCATGCACGACACCATGACGCTCATCGGCGAGCTGCGCCGCGCGCCCGAGCTTGCCGCGGCGCCGGTCGCCGCGCTCACCCGCGATGGATTGTTGGCCCGCGCGCTCCACGCCGAGCCCGAGCGCTCGATCGCCGTCATGCCCAACAACGAGGAGGCGACCGTCGAAGTCTGGCCTTTGCTCGACCACGCCGCCGCAGCGTTTGAGGCTGCGACTAGTGCGGATGCCGAGGCCGAGGTCACGGATGCCGACGAAGTCAACGACAACGCCGCCGACACTCCCATGCCCGAGCCTGCCGCCATGCTCGACCTGGGCGACGGCAAGCCGCTGCCCGTGCTCATCCCCGAGTCCGAGCAGTTCGCCAACCGCCTGCGCAAGAATGCCCGTCTGCGCCGCAAGTGGGCCAAGCGCGAGGGCGTGAGCTGCTACCGCGTCTACGATGCCGACCTACCCGACTACTCCGCCGCCATCGATCTGTACGAGGGCTGCCCGCAGACGCCGGGCCGCTGGCTCGTCATCGCCGAATACGCCGCGCCTAAGACCATCGACCCCGCACTGGCCCAGGCCCGTATGCTCGACATCTTGGCCATCGCGCCACGCATCCTGGATGTTCCCACCGAGCACGTGCACGCCAAGGCCCGCATGCGTTCGCGCGGCGGCTCGCAGTACGGCAAGCAGGGCGACGGCAAGGGCGGCTCGGGCGAGCGCGCCAATATCGCACGCCGTCGTCTGCCGCTCATCGAAGAGGGCGGCCTCACCTTTGCCGTCAACTTTGACGACTATCTGGATGTGGGCATCTTCCTGGATCACCGCGTCACCCGCAACCTGGTGCGTGAGCACGCCAAGCAGGCGCGCCGCTTCCTCAACCTGTTCGCCTACACCGGAACCGCCACCTGCTATGCGGCCGATGGCGGCGTCGAGGAAACCGTGACGGTCGACCTCTCCAACACCTACCTGGACTGGGCCGAGCGCAATATGCGTCAGAACGGCTTTGTGGGGCCGCAGCATCACTTTGTGCGCGACGACGTGCTCGCCTGGATTCGCGACCAGCGCCAGACGCGCAACCGCTGGGACCTGATCTTTGTCGACCCGCCCACGTTCTCGAACTCGTCCAAGATGGGCCGCCGTACCTGGGATGTCCAACGCGACCATGTTGAGCTTTTGGCCGGCGTATCGCGCCTGCTCGCACAGGGTGGACATGCCATCTTTAGCTGCAACCTGCGTGGCTTCCGTCCCGAGACGCGCAAGCTCGCGCGCGCGGGCGTGGTGCTGGAGGACATTACGGCGCAGACCATCCCCGAGGATTTCGCGCGCAACCAGAAGGTGCATCATTGCTATATCGTGCGCCGCCTGCCCATCGAGGACGCCATGGCCGAGGTCGGCTTTAGCGCCGAGGAAATTGCCGAGCGAACCGAGGAGCTGCGTAACCCCGAGGCCCGCAAGCCTCGCGCGGCAGCACCCGCGCACGCGCAGGCCGGCGACCGAGGGCCGCACGGCAACGGCAAACCCTCCCCTGCCGGCAAGCCCAAAAAGAAGAAGTTCTACGCCAGCAAGCCCAAGGGCAAATAACAAAGTTGCGGTGGAATAGTTCCTAAAAATGCCTGGTAAAGGCCCAAACAGGAACTATTTCACCGCAACTCATAGTGGGATGCTGGTTGGCGATCTAGCCTTGGGTGACCAGTCGGTAACCGATACCCACATGCGTTTGGATATAGCGCGGATGCGCGGGGTCGGATTCGATCTTCTTGCGCAGCGTGCCCATAAAGACACGTAGGCTCGCCAGGTCGCTCTTGGTTGCCGTGCCCCAAATCTCGTGCAGGATAAACTGGTGCGTCAGCACCTTGTCGGCGTTATGCGCCAGCAGGCACAGGAGCTTGTACTCGATCGGCGTCAGATGCAGCTCCTCGCCATCCATCGTGGCGATGCCGGCATCAAAATCGATATGCAGCTCACCGGTATCGAACGAGCCCTCGGAGACAACGCCGCCCGTTTGCGCATACGAAAGGCGCCTGAGCGTCGTGCGAATGCGCGCAAGCAGCTCCTCGACCGAAAACGGCTTGGTCAGGTAGTCGTCGGCGCCGGCATCGAGCGCGCGAATCTTGTCCGCGTCCTCGCTGCGCGCCGATACCACGATGATCGGCATACCCGACCATGCGCGCACCGACTCCACCACCTTGACGCCGTCCATATCGGGCAGGCCCAGATCGAGCAGCACAATGCTCGGTGCCTGCGATGAGGCGGCGGCGATGGCGGCATGGGCAGTCTCAACGGCCATATGACGCAAGCCGTGCGCCTCGAGCGCGGCAACGATAAGGTTGCGGACGGCGGGATCGTCCTCAACGACCAAGATGAGCGGTTTTACGGCAGAGTTCGGCACGGCGCTACTCCTTATCAAACGAAACGTCGGCGACGGGAAGCTCAATCGTAAAGACCGAGCCGTGCGGGTCCGCCGCGGCAACCTCTATGCTACCGCCATGCGCCAACGCAATGGAGCGGCAGAGCGAAAGACCCAGGCCAACGCTGCGGTGGCTGTCGGCAAGACCGTGGTTGGCGGTATAGAACGACTCAAAGATCCGCTCGCGGTCCTCGGGTGCGATGCCCGGACCATCATCGGCCACCGAGCACGCCACGCGTCCATCGTCGACGCTAATCGAGATCACGATATGCGAGCCTGCGGGCGTATAGGTGATGGCGTTGTTCACCAGATTGACCACCAGCTGCACCATCAGGCGCGCATCGACGTTGACGAGCGCCGGCTCATCGCACGCCACCACCTTAAGGTCGTGCTCGCGCACGGCCGGATTTACGTGGCGCAGTGCCTCCTCGACGATATCGTCCATGAGCTCGAGCGTAGTCGACAGATGCATGCCGCCGCCCTCGAGCTTGGTGATGGCGAGCAGGTTCTCGACGGTAGCGTTGAGCCACAGCGCATCTGAGCGAATGGATAGAAGCAGGCCGCGGCGCGTCTGGCTATCGAGCACGGCCGTGCCGGTCGAGCCCTGGTCGAGCAGCACGTCGGCATTGCCCGAAATACTGGTGAGTGGCGTGCGCAGGTCGTGCGAGATGGAGCGCAGCAGGTTGGCGCGCAGCTGCTCGTTTTTGGCGAGCACCGCCGCCTCCTCGCGGGCCTCCATGGCGCGGGCGCGATCGAGCGCCAGCTCGCCTTCGCTCACGATGGCATCGGCAAGTGTCCGCTCCTCATGTGTCAGCACGTCGGGCTCGGCAACGATAGCCAGCACGCCCACCACCGAGCCGGGGTCGCCCGAGCGCACGAAGCCGTCGCCCGTGCGAACCGTCAGGTAGATGCCATAAAACGCCGAACCGCCAAACGTGGCGTCGAGCGGCGTTCCCACATAGGCGGACGCCGAGAGCCGCGGCGGCATCTGAGGCGCCAGCTCGTGCACCGGCGCGGCGTCACCCACGGCCGTGTACGTTGCACGCGGCAGCAGGTCATCGCCCTCGTCGTCGGCGCTGTACCACACGACCGGACAGCCCGAAAGACGCGCCAGCTGCGTGGCCATGGCGTGAACGATCTGATGCTGGTCGGCGCACCGTTGCAGCATGCGGTTGGTCTCGAGCACCATATGCGTGCGGCGGTCGCTAGCGGCAGCCTGTGCCAAGGCGCGGCGCAGGGCCAACGCAATCGAGCTCGACACAAGCGAGACCACGAACATGATGAAGAACATGCCGGGATAGACGCGGTCGATAAGCGACAGCGAGCAGCGCGGGTCGACAAACAAGAAGTTGTAGAGCGCCACGGCGGCAGCCGAGCTCAGCAAGCAATACAGGCGACTCCAGGTAAAGAATGCGCACAGCTGAACGGCGAACACATAGACGATCATGATGCTCGGCGCGAGACCCGGATGGTCGAGCAGCGCGCCCACAATCGTCGCCGCGACCAGCAGCCCCACCGATACGCAGGCGTCATACAGAGGAGTGCGGCGCGTCAGCGTTGTGCGCCGCCACCAAAAGCTATCGGCAATATCGCCGTCCGTACGGACGTCCATCAGCGCCCAGCCCCTCTCTCAAAAACAAAAACCACCACAGAGGGACAGGCACCTTTGTGGTGGTTTCCCTTGTGGTGGTTCCAAGTGTATAGCCTTTGCAGCCTGCGGTCGTTAGACAAACAGCACGTGCGCGAGCAGTGCGCACACGCACGCCGCGACAAGCAGCGTCACCACGATCGAGATCACACGGTCGGCCATGTCCATGCTGGCACGATTCGTAAAGAACCGATCTTCGGCGGCGTCGACACGCGCCTCACGCACCATTTCGACCACCGCCTCACGGCCATCGAGCGCCTTTGTATCCATGTTTACCTCCCCGGCCTCATGCTTATCCATCAAAAACTAACTCCGTGTAGCCGCCGACGTCTACGGCCGCTCGTTGGGAGCCAGGCGCTGCATCTTGTTCACGGCCTTGAACTTGGTGAACAGCGGCACGTACTCAAAGCTCACGTTGGAGTTCTCCAGGCCGTACCAACGCGCGGGCGTGCCGGCGGCGCGGCGAATGATGTACTTGAGCGTGATGGCCGTACGCTCGCTGGGCTCCACATCGCTTTCGGGCGCCAGAAGCTTACGGATCAGGACGAACTTGAACGTGCCGATGTTACCCGGATCCTTGTAGACCGAGTAGTCATGCGTCTGCGGCGGCAGCTCGCCGGTGGCAGCCAGGTCCTGAACAACCTGACGCAGGTAGGCATTGACGCGCTGGTTGATCTTGTAGCCCAGGTACAGGTGCACGCGGAACACGTAGTCGGTGCCGAACGTCTCGACCGAATAGGCAAAGGTGTGCGGTTCGTCCATGGTCTCGACATTCACGAACCACCAGGCGCGGGCACGCTTGGGATGTTTGTCCAAGATCGAATAGACGATATCGCGGTCGATGTAGTCGGTATGGGTGTCCTTGGTCAGGTACACGACGTTGTCGCTCATGCGCTCGTAACGGTCGTCGTCGCGCAGGCGCTTGAGCTGCGGCAGGTAGCTGCGCAGCGGCAGCAGCGTAAACTGGCGCTGCTCGACCGCCGTGCCGTTGTACCAGCACACCATAATGCCCATGATGAGTGCAGCCATGAGGATGGTGAAATAGCCGCCGTGGAAGAACTTGGTGAGCGAGCTCACGAAGAAGAAGCCCTCGAGCAAAAGGAAGAAGGCCGCGAAGATCCACGGAGCAACCTTGAGCTTGCGCTCCTCGTGCAGGTAGAAGAAGAGCAGCAGCGTGGTGCACATCATAGTCAGCGTAATGGCAAGGCCGTACGCGGCTTCCATATGCGCCGAGTTCTGGAACAGCAGCACCACGATGACGCAGCCGACAAGCATGACGTTGTTGACCATGGGGATGTAGAGCTGGCCCTTGGTCTCGGCAGGGTAGAAGACCTGCATGTGCGGCATGAGGTCCAGACGGCTGGCCTCGGACACCAGCGAGAATGCGCCGGTGATGAGCGCCTGCGAGGCAATGATGGCCGCAACGGTGGAAAGGCCTACGGCAAAGGGACGCAGGCCCGGGGCGAGCATCTGGTAGAACGGGTTGAGGTCGGCAATGCCCATGAGCTCGGGGTTGGCAGCGTTGTTCATAAGCCAAGCGCCCTGGCCCATATAGGAAAGCAGCAGGCAGCACTTAACGAACGGCCAGGTAGCGTAGATGTTGCCGCGGCCGACGTGGCCCATGTCGGAGTAGAGCGCCTCGGCACCGGTGGTGGCGAGGAAGCAACTGCCCAGAATCATGATGCCCGCGTGGTTGTTGGGGCTCAGCAAAAAGGCGATGCCGCGCACCGGGTTGAGGCACAGCAGCACGGCGGGGTGCTGGAAAACAAAGAACAGACCCGTGCCGCCCAGGAACAGGAACCACAGCGTCATGATGGGGCCAAAGGCGTGACCGATCTTGGCCGTACCGATGCGCTGTACCAAGAAGAGCACGATGATGATGGCGAGCGTAATGGCGACGACGCGACCCTGGTCATCGCCCAGCACGGCATGGACCGCCGGGATGGTGCGCAGGCCCTCGATGGCCGTGGTAACGGTAACGGCAGGTGTCAGGATGCCGTCGGCGAGCAGCGCGGCGCCACCCAGCATGGCGGGGATGATGAGCCACTTGCCGCAGCGCTTGACCAGGCTGTACAGGGCAAAGATGCCGCCCTCACCATGGTTATCGGCGCGCAGCGAGATGAGCACATACTTGATGGTGGTCAGCAGCGTGACCGTCCACACGACAAGGGAGAGCGCGCCGAGCACGAACTCCTCCGTGACGCTTCCGATGCCGCCGTTGCCGGCAACGAGCGCCTTGGTTACATACATAGGGCTGGTGCCGATATCGCCGTACACCACGCCCAGCGTGACGAGCATCGCCGAGATGCTCACAGGAATCGCAGCGTGCGAAGCTGCCTCCTTGGCCTTTTGTTCCATAAGCCGGTTTCCTCCCAACTTTAATGTTCGAAGGAATTATAGGTAATCGGCCCATGTTTGAATGGCACTGTTTTCCCAGCTAGATAAACATTTATACAGCCTTTAAGCCACCTCGGCGATATGGAATGTGACAAAGGGACTTTCCCTTTGTCACATTCGTCATTTTCCAAGCCAATTTTTGAACCACCACTCCATGGAGCGGCTCATCTCGGCCATAAAGGGACTCGTGTGCTTACGGGTATAGATGTCCACGACGCGCTCCCCCACCTCGCGGGCATGCGGACGGAACATCGCGTCCATCTCGGCCACCTGCGCGTCCATGGTCGCGGCATCGGCGCGGCAGTAGCGCTCCTCGTGCACCAGGTTCACCACGGGATGCGCAATGGCCGGACGCTCCTTACGGGGCGTGCCGATGATGAGCATCGACAGCGGCATGGTATAGGGCGGCAAGTCCAGCAGCTCGGCAACTTCCTCGGCATTCTCGACGATATCGCCGATGTAGCAGCTCCCCAGCCCCAGGGCCTCGGCGGCAACCACGGCGTTTTGCGCAGCGATCACGGCGTCCTGGGCCGCGATGGCAAAGTCGCCCAAACCCGGCGCGCGGCGGGGCGCCTTGCCCGTACGCTCGACAAACTCGGGCTCAAAGCAGCCCACGTGCTCAAACAGATCGATCCACTTGGCATAATCGACCACAAATATTAGTGCCCAGGGCGCCTTGGCGATCATGGGCTGGTGATCGCACAGGTCGGCGAGGCGGTCCAGCGTAGCCTGCTCGCGAATGCTTACGATGGAATACATCATCATAGCGCCTGCCGACGGCGCACGGCTCGCCGCATGCAGAATCGCCGCCCGCTGCTCGTCGGTCACCGCCACGGGGCGGTCGTCGTCATCACGCGCAAAGACACGCGTGGAGGAACGGTGCTCCAACGTGTCCAGCACCGCATTGCCCGTCGTCTCGACCGGATAACCGTTCGTATCCACAGCCTTGGTGCAAACCTGCTCGTTCATCGCCTCATCCTCGCTAGTTCTTTAAGAAGCCTTTACGTTTCCGTGTAATTCCCGTCCATTATCGCGCAGGTCGCCACTACATTGCGCCACACCGCCACACGTGCGCGTTAATATGGCTGGTTGTTGTGCGCAGACACCAATTGCAGCGCATATCTTGGTAACAATCGGGTAAACCCCCGCTTTCGTACGTTTTAGTTTGTGAGGAGTCTCAGCATGTTCGCTGCCGCCATCTCGCTCGTCGGTCTTGCGGCGACCGTCTACCTTGTCTTGCGCGAGGCCAAGGCCATTCGCGCTCAGTCGGGCACCGTTGCCAAAAGCGCTCTTGGGTGGAGCGTCGCCTTCGGCCTGTTCCAGGTCTTTTTGACTATTTGGGGCGCCGTGGGCCTCGTCGCTCAAAACGAGCCGCTCGCCTTTGTGATGCTCATCCTGACCAACGCCATCCTCACCGGCTGCGCTTGGGCCAGCATCGCCCGCGACCGCATCGCCCCGCGCGTCTTTGCGTTCGCCGGGCCCGACGCCCCCGCCGGCAAGCTCGCCCGCCTGCGCGGAGCCTTTGTGGGTAAACCGCTCGTCGCCGCCGTCCTGTGCCTGCTGCTCGCCGGCGTCTTTGCGCTGCTGGGCATGGAGGTCTCGTCCAACCACGACTTTACCTGGGTCTACCCCCTGTGCATCCTGCTCGAGTGGGCCATCATCACCACGCTCATGGTCGGCCTGTTCTTCCTGTTCCAGCGCCACGGCGCAGCCCCCGCGGTCTTGGCCTTTGCCCTCTTTGTCCTGGGCATTGCCGAGTTCTTCGTCATCACGTTTAAATCCATGCCCATCCAGCCGGGCGACCTTTCGGCCATCTCCACCGCCGCCGCGGTCGCCGGCACCGGCTACACCTTCTCGATCTCGCTGTTCTGCGTGCTGTCCATGGGCTTTACCGCCATCGCCATGCTGCTGTGCGAGTACGCCGGCCTGGTGGCACCGCACCGTCAGAAGGGCGCCGCCAACGCCAAGCGCATGCTGCTCACCAACCTGCTCGTCGCCGTGCTGTGCCTGGGCGGTGTGACCGCACACGTCACGCTCATCGACTACTACAACACCCTCGGCATCACCGTCTACACCTGGCGCCCGCTCGAGAGCTACTGGCGCGAGGGCTACCTGCCCGCTTTCATTAGCGCAGCGCAGTCTATCAAGCCGCCCAAACCCGCCGACTACTCCGTCGACGATGCCAAAGCCACGCTCAAAAAGTACGCCAAGGCCTATGACAAATCCGACGCGGCTAAGAGCGATGAGCGCGCCGCCGCAAAGGAGCAGTTCGACAGCGAGAAGCCCACGGTCATCGCCATCATGAACGAGACCTTCTCGGATCTGTCGATCTACCAGAACATGCGCGCCGGCTACGAGGGACCGCAGTACTTTAAGAACCTGTCCAACTGCCTCAGCCGCGGCAAGCTCTACGTGAGCGCCTACGGCGGCGGTACCGCCAATACCGAGTTTGAGTTTATGACCGGCAACTCCATGGCCAACCTGGGCTCGGGCGTGTACCCCTACACCATCTACAACATGGAAACGACCGGGGACCTGGCAGAGCAGTTCAAGTCGCTCGGATATTCCACCACGGCCATGCACCCCAACCACGCCACCAACTGGAACCGCGAGAACGTGTACAAGGACTTTGGCTTTGACCGGTTCCTGTCCATCAACGACTTCCAGGGAGCCGACACTCTGCGCGGTATGGTGACCGACCAGGCGACCTATGACAAGATTCTTGAGCTGCTCGACCAGAACGCCGATCCGCAGTTTATCTTCGACGTGACCATGCAGAACCACTCGGGCTACGACACGGGCCTGCTGCCGGTCGACAAGCAGATGCACCTGAACATCGACACGACCGATCTGGACGCCAAGACCGTCGAGGACGGCACGCTCTCCGATGTCGACGAGTACGTCTCGTGCATCGAGCAGTCCGACCAGGCGCTGTGCTACTTCCTTAACGCCTTGAGCAAGCTCGACCGCAAGGTGGTCGTGGTGTTCTGGGGCGATCACCAGCCGTTCTTCCCGTCCAAGTTCAACGACAAGTGGTTTACCGGTGAGGACGACGCCACGCATCAGGAGCGTCTGTGGCAGACCGACTACATCATCTGGGCCAACTACGACGTTGCCGGCTGCGACCAGACGAGCGAGGTCGACGACCTGTCCACCAACTACCTGTCCACGCAGCTTATGCAGCTGATCGGCGCACCCCTCTCCGACTACCAGAAGGCGCACATGACGCTGCGTGAGTCGCTGCCCGCCATCAACTCGGTGGGCTACGAGGACGCCAGCCTGCGCTGGGCGCTCTCCTCCAACGTCACCGGTGACGACGCCGAAGCCGCAGCCGCCACCAAGGCGCGCGAGGATTACGCCAAGATGCAGTACTACGAGATGTTCCGCGATGGCAAGAACGTGTACACCGAGCACTTCCAGACCGAGGCCAACGAGACCGACCCCAACCTGGCGCCGGGCACGACCAAGATCAAGTAGCGACTAGCTGCGAGTTCATAACTGAAACGTCTGTCCGGGCGGAGGCATATAAGGTTCCCTGCTCGGACAGTCCTGCGCAAGACGAAGGCCACATTAAGTGGCCTCCTTTGCGTGCGGAACTCGCGATGAACCTTACATACCTCCGCCCGGACAGACGCCCTGTTGTTGGAGCGTGGCTTGTCTTGGGTGTATCGCCGAACATATATAAGTTGAAGGCCACGTTATGTGGCCTTCTTTGTTTGCGGAAAGTGTATCCCGGAATTCTTGTCTGGAATGGGATGCAGTTTCCGCTTGGGACCCGATTGGGAAAGTGTGTCCCACTATTCAGCTGGATTCCGGGATGTATTTTCCGGTTGAGGCTCGTTGGGAAAGTGCGTCCCACTTTGGGGGCTGATTCTGGGACGTGGTTTCCGGTTGGCTCTCATTGGGAAAGTTCATCCCATTTCTCGGCCTAATTATGGGACGCAGTTTCCCGTTGAGGACCCTTTGGGAAAGTGCGTCCCGGTCTGGGCGCTCAAACTGGGATGGATTTTCCGGATGAGGGCTTGACGGAAAATGTGTCCCGTTCCGGGCGCTAATTGTGGGATGCAGTTTCCGCTTGCGGAGTCTCCACTCAACAGAAAACCCGGGTGGCCTGTTTTTTGGCTACCCGGGTTTTTGAGTTGTCGATATGTTCGACTGGCTACTAGTGGGTCTTGCGGCGCTTGATCAGCATGATGAGGGCTATCACTACGAGCGTTGCTCCCGCTGCTGCTGCGGTGGCGACTAGGGCGAATGTTTGGTCGCCGGTGTTTGCGAGGTTCTTCGCTGTGGTCGTAGTCTTGACCTTGGTGTCGGTCTTAGCTCCGTTGTCGGGCTTGGGCTTGTCCGGGTTCGTCGGGGTCTCAGGAGCCTCGGGGTCCTTTGAGCCTTCGGAATCGGTTGGGCCGGCGGTGTTTACCAGCGTATGGTCCAGGAACTTCTTGGCGCCCGCACTTGCCTGTGAGAACAGGCGGCGCGTGCGGATCGGGGTGGCGTTCACCGTTGTGGGCGCCGTCTCCTCGGCCTCGATATTCACGAGCGTCGTGCCGGTGTCGAGGCCCACGTCGTTGTATCCCACGTGGCAGTAATACTGCGCACCGTCATCGTCTGCGGTCAGGTCAATCTCGAGCTTTGAGGCCGTTCCAGCCGCGAGGTTGCCATCGGCACCCACGAGCTTAAACTCTGTCTCGCCGCGGCCCTTGCGGTACCACATATAGGTCGGTGCCAGCCCTGTTTCGCTATCGTCGGCACCGAGTTGCTTCACATGGCCAATCGCCGAGAGCGTCAGGTGGCTTCCCGCCGCGCGCTCAACCGAAGAGTCGTATCCAAGATCCGACCCCTCCGCAGCATCCGCCGCAGGTCCGCTCACGGTCATCGTCATGCCATCGGGCATGGTCTTGACCGTGATGATTGCCGAGCGAATACCTGTTTCGGTCGTGGATCCATTCTTAACGGCGGCGATGGCGAATCGATACTCCGTATTGGGCTGCAGCCCATCCCACTTGAGCGAGGTCTGCGTGTTGTCGGCAATCTTCCAGCTATTGACGACCGCATCCGCCGCATTGCTCTGCAGCATGCCCACGCCGTAGCTAAAGCCACTCTTGTTTGCGAGTACATCGTCCCAGCTAAACGTAACGCTGGTCGAATCGACGGCGTTTGCCGTAAAGCCCGTCACGGCCGGCGCGTCGGGCGTCTCGACGTCCTTAACGTCATAGCCCACGATCCAGAACTGGTCGGTGTCCTTGGTGCCGAGCTTGTCGCCCGAGTCTGCCTCGAACTTGTCGACATCCACCGCGTTGACGCCCAGACGCCACACAAAACCGTACTTGCCCTGCGCGGCCTCGGGCAGGTTGTCGACGGTGCCGCCGTATTCGGTCGATTCACTCGAGGAGTTACCCGTAGTAAAGCCGGCGTTGGCACCAAAGCACAGGCCACCAAACAACTCGTGCTTTGCGAGCTTCGCGCCCATGACAACGCTGCCGTTCAGCGTCAAGCCGAGCTCGAGCTCCTGCTCCTTGCCCTCCTCGACTTCGATGGTCTGCTCAATGCTCGCCCCCGACTGCGCGGCGGCGCCGTTAAACCCATCGTGCGTGTAGGCGCGCGTTACGCCAGGCTTGCCCAGGCCAAAGGAATCCCCAACGGGAGTCTCGCCGTTGAGCGTCGTTTGATAGGTTCCGGGTTCTCCCGACCGGTTGGTCAAAAAGTAGCTGAGCGGCGTCATATTGTGCTGTTTGGCAATGCGGTCATAGGCCTCGACATTAACGACCGAGGTCTGCGCGCCGAGCGACACGGGCGCCGCCATCACGCCCTTGCCACCAGTTTCCTCATTTTCGATCTCATACTCGTAATAGACCATCGGAATCGTGTAGAGCACGGCCTTGTCACCCTCGCCGGCATGCGACTCATAGCTTACGCTTGCGCTGACCGTGCGCTCGCTCCGGTAGTCATAGCATCCCTCGGCGGCAAAATCGACTGAAGCATTCATCGCGACCAGGGGCGGACCGGTCTGCACCTCGACGGCAACGCCCAACTCGGCGCCAATGGTATAGCCCTGGGAAGTCCCTGTGCCCTTTTCCTCTCCGTATGACGTGCCGCCCAACACCAGATAGCCGTATGCCTGCTCCAGATCCTCAACATAGGGCGCATCCTGCAGCACGGCAAGCACGCGCGGGTTGATATAGACCTTGTAGCGGTCCTTGTACGTGATCTTGACGCTGTCGTTGTCGACATCGGGCAGCGCGAGCGAGATAAATGTGCCGTAGGTAGTGCCGCGACGGTTGCTCTCGCTAATCACCTGCTCCTCGCCGCGGCGCACCTTTCCGTTCTCGTCGAGCGAAAAATGCGAGGCGGTCATCCAATAGTAGTCATCGTTCTTGCGCAGGTCCTCGTCGCGGTGCTTGCCCACCACGGCGATAAAGCTCTCGTTATAGCGGTCCGAACCCGAGACGCCGCCCGCCTTGACGTCGCTGATCCACACCTGCTCTATACCCTTGTGGTCATGCTTGTTGCTGCTGTTGTATTGCTGACCGCTCATGCTCATGGTTCCGACCATGGACCCCAAGCCCTGAGCCCCGCTCTGTGCCGTGTTGCAGGCAAAGTCGCGGAACACATCGCCGCCCACGAGCACCTCGTCGACCGCCAGCTGCTCGGACAGGCCGTCAAGGTTGGCAGTGGCAAGGGCAATAGGCGCCAAGGTGCACGGATAGCGCTTATCCTGAGCGCTATCCTTCCATGCGCTGTTGGGCACATGCATCAGCCCATAGGAGGCGAGGAGCCCGTCTCTGTATTCCTTGCAATCGGAAAGCCTGAACTCGCCAGACTCCGAGTCAAAATACGCGTAGCGGTACAGCGCGCCGTACAGCCCCTTGCTGCCGTCAGAAGCGCCGTAATCAAAAGCGCTGCGTTGCCAGTCATAGCCCGCAAGAATAAGGCCCGTGACGGTTTCACCCGTCTTCTTTCCTTCTTCATCGTAGGCGGCAAACGTGCCGAACGTCGCATTCGCAGCGACCATGGTCTTGCCGTTCGCGGAGAGGGAGATTGCGCCCGCGTCGCCCAGAGCATCGACATGGACGAGCGCACCCTTGGATGCATCCCACGAAAACAGCTCGCAATGCGTCGACTTATCAATATTCTTCTTGCCGTAGGGTGCCGAGACCACGATGGCGAGGTCATCGCAAAAATCGCGATCGAGGTCGCCGGCCGCTAGCGAAACGACAGGAGCTGACTGAAGCTGCGTCCAGGAGTCGTTCCCGCCCTTGTTGTGCGTGGTGTAGTCCGCGGCGTTACCGGCATCGATCTTGACGACGCTTTGCTTCCAGTTGCCGCCCTCCAAGTCATACATGTCGACTACAGCCTTGCGCACGCCGTTCTCGTCGACATAGCAGCCCGCGTAGACAAAAAGCTCGTCGACGCCGTCGCCATCGACATCGCCCGCCTCGACATCAAAGACGGCGTCGTGCTCTTGCAGGTAACCGGCATCCAGGTACTTAAAACGGCCTTCGTACATCATATTAGTGTTGACCGTCACCGGCAGGTGTGTGTCGAGAGTGCGCGTACGCCCGTTGCTAAACGAGTAGAGGACCAGCTCAACCTTTCCGGCGTATGACTTGCCGTCAATCGTCGTGGAGGAACTGTCGCCGTAGGCACGGAGCTCGGCAACGCGGCTCTTTTTGCCCGTGCTGGCGTCGCTGCAGAACTCAACACTCGTGGCGTGAATGCCCGAGAAACCGTTGTTGTCGTTGGCGAGTACTGTTGAGGACTCATTGTTGCTTAGGTACGACCAGGTGCCGCCACCGTAGTCGCTATGCTTGTAGAGATCGCTGTTCGTATCGAAGTTGTTGACGTTTTGCCAGAACTTTGCGGCGCCCCACACACTTCCATAGCCATCGGTGAGTTTGCTGCTGCCGCCAATGTCACCGCGCTCGACGTTCTCGAGCTTGTCGCGCAGAGTGTAGCGATTGCCATGGCTACCGTTAGCTGCCATATAGACCTCGCTGCGCGTGGCAAACGTCGTGGGGGTATCAGTGGAATAGGGGCCAATGGTATCGGCCGGAATGTCCTCGCTCGTGCCCAGACCCAGGGCTTGATAATCCTGCTCGGTCATATCGGTGATTGCGGGCGCGTCTGCCGCCTGGGCAACCTGGGGCGTGGCCGTGAAGCAGGCGACGCTCGTGGCGATCAACGCAGCAAGCGCCGCCGTCCCAACAAGCGGGATTTTCGACAGCCTACGGATACGGGGGTGTGGAACGTACATGAGGGACCTCGCTTTATTCGAGTGGAGTGGACTCATTTTTGCAAATGCTACATCCGATGCCCGATATCACGTGTCTCATTTTTGAGAATCCGAGATGCCGCGGAAATCTTATCCCAGCTCAAAGGCCATTTCTGGGATGTATTTTCCGTCGAGTGCCTCATCGGGAAACTGCATCCCATTTCAAGCGTCGATTCTGGGACGCACTTTCCCCTTAGACCCTCAACCGGAAACCGCATCCCACTTTGAGCGCAAATTCCGGGATGCATTTTCCGCTTGAGCCTCATTGGGAAACGGCGTCCCACTTTGAGGGCTGATTGTGGGATGCATTTTCCGGTTTTGCTCTCATTGGGAAAATGCATCCCGTTTCTTGACCGAATAATGGGACGCAATTTCCCGTTGGAGCGCCTTTGGGAAAGTGTGTCCCACTTCGACCGCCCAGAGTGGGATGCACTTTCCGCAAAGCACCTCAACGGGAAACTACGTCCCATTCCAAAGGCAAATTCCGGGACGCATTTTTCGAAAGCCTGCCCATCCGGAAAGCCCGTCCCACTTTGGACGCATCCGGGCACGGAACCATCGACCTATCAGGCCTCCCATCAATAAAGAGGCGTCCTCCCGGGCGGCGGGCACGAAGTTCATCGCGAGTTCCGTACGCAAAGAAGGCCACTTAATGTGGCCTTTGTCTTGCGCAGGACTGTAGAGCAGGGAACTTCGTGCCCCGACGCCCGGGAGGACGTTTCATTTAGAAAGATGGACCGACCGCCGTCAGCGATGGGAGCTACTCCCCCAGCACGGCCTTTTTGGCGGCTGCAGCCATGTTGTCCAGATCTTCCTTGGTGGGGTGATCCTTTGCGGCGACCCAGTTATCGAGCAGCATCTTAAAGCGGACATTGTCGGGATCTTGCTCGAGCATGGCCTCGTAGCGCTGCTTTACGGCAGGGCCCATCTTGCCCTGGCACATCGCCCAACCCGCAAGCTCGGCATCCTCAGCCAAATTGGAGGTCACACGATCGATAATCTGCTGATAATAGCTCTGGTCGGCCCCAAAACCGCAGGTGCCAAACAGAAAGACGCGCTTGCCGTGCAAGGCGGAGAGCAACGCCGCGACCGAAGGCGTGCACGCGCCCTTGTCGCACCAAAAACCGACGAGCACTGTGTCGGCCGCGCAGGCGCCCTGCGCCTCGAGCGCAACCTGATCTGCATCCGCATCGTCGCTCAACGCCGCGGCATGGACAAACTCAACGCCCGCAGCCTGCAGAGTGCGCTTGATCGCACCCGAAACCATCCTGGTATTACCGCTCTTGCTGTTGACCACCAAAGAGCATGTCATAGTCACGTTGCCTCGTTTCCCCCGAAACTCGAGCCATTAATGCAATTTATTAGATGAATATCTTAGTACTAACGGGACAGATGTAAACCACCGTCTGTCGATTGATTAATTTGCACCACGGGCTTGCTCACTGGGCAAACTGGCTGCGGTAGAGTTCGGCGTAGAAGCCGCCTGCCGCTAGCAGCTCGTCGTGCGTGCCGCGCTCGATAATCTGGCCGTCGCGCATGACCAGAATGCAATCGGCGTTGCGGATGGTGCTCAGGCGGTGCGCCACGACAAAGCTTGTGCGGCCGGCCATGAGCTCGTCGAATGCCGCCTGAACCTGCAGCTCGGTGCGGGTGTCGATACTCGAGGTCGCCTCGTCCAGCAGCAGGATAGCCGGATCGGTGAGCATAACGCGCGCGATGCACAGCAGCTGCTTTTGACCCTGGCTAAACGTGCCGCCGTCCTCGCCGATGACCGTATCGTAGCCTTTCGGCAGCTGCACGATAAACTTGTGCGCGTGCGCGCGCTTGGCGGCTTCGATAACCTGCTCGCGCGTGGCGTCGGGACAGCCGTAGGCAATGTTCTGGGCCACCGTGCCCTCGAACAGCCAGGTGTCCTGCAGCACCATGCCAAAGGCACGGCGCAGGCTCGAGCGCGTGTAGTCGCGCGAAGCCTTGCCATCGACCGCGATGCGGCCGGCATCGATATCGTAAAAGCGCAGCAGCAGGTTGATGAGCGTCGTCTTGCCGCAGCCCGTGGGGCCGACCAGGGCAATGCGCATGCCGGGCTTGGCCTCGATGCAGATATCTTGCAGCAGCTTGCGGTCGGGCACATAGCTAAAGTCCACGTGTTCAAAGGTCACCTCGCCCTGCGGGGCGGCAAGTTCCCCGGCATCCGACGCGTCGGGCTCCTGCTCGCGCGCATCGAGCAGCGCGAACATGCGGCGCGCCGAGGCATACGCCGTCTGGATCTGCGTAATGACGTTGGTAACCTCGTTGAACGGCTTGGTGTACTGGTTGGCGTAGGACAGGAAAATCTGCACGCCGCCCACCGTAAGCGCCGCCGGCACGCCCGTGATCACGCCCACGCAGCCAATCACAGCGACCGCGGCGTAGATGATGTTGTTGATAAAGCGCGTACCGGGGTTAGAGAGCGAACCCATAAACTGCGCGCGTTCACCTGCCGTATAGAGCTCAGCGTTAAGGGCATCAAAGCGCTGTTGAGCTTGCGGGCCGTAGGCGAAGGCGTCCACCAGCTTTTGCTCGCCCACATACTCCTCGATATGACCGCCCAGCTGACCCTGAATACGCTGCTGGGCCGTAAAGCTCTTGTTGGAAAGCTTGGCGATGGCGCCGGCTGCAAAAATGGAAAGCGGCGTGACGAGCACCACCACGAGCGTCATGGTCAGGTTAATGGAGAGCATAAACGCGAGCGTGCCCACAATGGTGATAACGCCGGTGAAAAGCTGGGTAAAGCCCTGCAGCAGACCGTCGCCCACTTGGTCAACATCGTTGACCACGCGGCTCATAAGGTCGCCGTGGGCGTGGCTGTCGATAAAGCTGAGCGGCATGCGGCTGAGCTTGTCGCTCGCCTCCACGCGCATGTCGCGCACCGTCTCGTAGGACAGGCGGTTGACGCAATAGCCCTGCAGCCACTGGAAGGCCGCGGCACCTACCACGACGAGCGCGAGTTTGGTGACAAGCGGCAGCAGCGCGTCAAAGTTCACCTGACCGGCGGCAATGATCAGGTCGATGCCCTCGCCGATGAGAATAGGTGTGTAGAGCTGCAAAATCACGGAGATAGCGGCACTCACGAACGACGCTGCAAACGAAATGCGGTGCGGGCGAACATAGCCCAGCAGGCGGCGAGTCACCGCACCCACGGGATAGCGCTCGGGATCGCCGGGCTGGCGCGGACCGTCACCCAGGTCGTTAAGGTTATCGTTACCGGACACGTTGGCCGTCATCGTGGCGACCGAACCGGAAGAAGTATACGGGTTCATTTAGCAGCCCTCCTTTGTGCAGACGGATGCGGGGGCGGTTGGAGCGGGCACGAGCGCCGCACTCCCCTGCTGGCCCTCGAGCTCCTCGCGGCGAAGCTGCGACTGGCAGATCTCGCGATAGAGCTGGCAGGTCGTGTACAGTTCATCGTGCGTGCCCAGGCCCGCAACCGAGCCGTGGTCGAGTACGCAGATCATGTCGGCGTCGCGCACGGTCGAGACGCGCTGGGTCACAATCACCGTGGTCAGCGGCAGCCCGCCCTCGGCGGCACCGCGCACGCTGCGCTCGCGAATGGCATGGCGAAGCGCCGCGTCGGTCTTAAAGTCGAGCGCCGAGGCGGAGTCGTCCATGATCAGAACCTGCGGCGAGCCCACCAAGGCGCGCGCGATAGTCAGACGCTGACGCTGGCCACCGCTGAAGTTCTTGCCGCCGGCCTCGACCGGGGCATCGAGCCCCTGCGGCTTGTTGCGCACGAACTCGCTCGCCTGCGCCATGTCGAGTGCCGCCCAGAGTTCCTCGTCGGTTGCCGCCTCATCGCGCCAGGTCAGGTTGCTGCGGATGGTGCCGCTCACCAGCGACGCGCGCTGTGGGACGGTCGCGACCACACGGCGCAGCTGGTCGAGCGGCCAGGCGCGCACGTCGGCGCCCATCACGCTCACGCTGCCGGCGCTCGCATCGTACAGGCGCGGGATAAGCGAGACAAGCGTGGACTTACCGCTGCCTGTACCGCCGATAATGCCGAGCGTTTTGCCCAGTGGCAGCTTCAGGGTCACATCGCTCACGGCATTTGCCGCGCCCGCGCCAAACGAAAAGCTCGCATGGTCAAAGCTCAGCGCGGGGACTGGAGCCGAGCCACCCGCCAGTTCGCTCGGCTCGGGCAGCGCGACCGGCTGGTTGCCCTCGTCGGTGATGCTCGGCTCGCAGTTGAGCACCTCATTGATGCGCGACGCGCTGGCGCTCGCCTTGGTAAAGACCACGACCAGGTTGGCGACGTACACGATAGAGGTGAGCGTCTGCGTCATGTAGTTAACAAACGCCATGACCTGGCCCTGCGTGAGCTCACCCACGTTGACCTGGATGCCGCCCACCCACAGGATGGCGCACACGCCCAGGTTCATCACCAAAAACGTGACGGGGTTAAGGATCGACGAGAGCTTGCCCACCGCGATGGCGGTATGAGCCTGGTCGTCGGCGGCTTCGGCAAAACGCTTGCGCTCGTGGTCCTCGCGCACAAAGGCACGAACCACGCGAGCGCCCGAAAGGCCCTCGCGGCAGATAAGCGCGATACGGTCGAGCTTTGCCTGCAGCTGCTTGTAATACGGAATGCAGCGCGCCATGACAAACCAAAACACCAAGCCGATGGCGGGCGTGCAAATCAAAAAGATGATGCCGAGCTTAAGGTCGATGGCGAGGGCCGCGACCATGGAGCCCACCGCCAGGAAAGGCCAGCGGATGAGCATACGCACGCCCAGCGCCACGGCGAGCTGCACCTGGTTGACGTCGTTGGTAATGCGCGTGATGAGCGACGGCGTGCCAAAGCGATCGAGCTCAGCATAGCTCAGCTTGTTGATGTGCTTGTAGAGTGCGCCGCGAATGTCGGTGCCCATGCCCTGCGAGGTGAGCGCCGCCATCTTTTGGCAGACAAGCGTAAACGAGATGCCGATCACGGCCATAGCGGCAAGTACCATGCCGTAGTGGATAACGGCGCTCACGTCGTGCGAGCCAATGCCCTTATCGATCATCTGGGCAATCACCAGCGGCGTCAGCAGGTCAAAGATCACTTCGATCAGCTTGCACGCAGGACCAACCACCATATACCGGCGAAACTTACCACCAAAACGCCTGAGCAGCTCAATCATGTATAGGCGCTCCCTATCATCATCCACATTCAATTCGAACCATGATAGTACCGCCACCCCAAAAGAAGCGTAAACAACTCGTCATTTCTAACGGGATTCAGTTTTCAGAGGGGTATACGCGCACACCCAGCCAGTGTTGGGTCAACTAGCATGGTATATTTACATTAGTGCTACCAAGTTAGTCGCCGACCCTTGAAATGAGGTGCCGAGATGAACGACATTCTCGCAAGAAGAGCAAGACGAGCAACTGTGGGCATCGCCCTTTCCGCGGCACTTGTCGCGGGAATCGCCCCCGTAACGGCGATCGCGGCAGAAACCAGCGCCCCCACCGGTGCAGTTGCCTTGCAGACGGAAGACGCGGCCGCCGCAAAAGAAAAAGCGTATGCAGCCATGCAGGAAGCGCTCAAAAAACTCGAGGCCGCAAAAAACGCCGCAAGTCCCGAGAAAATTGCGAGATTCAATGATGACATTGCCGCATTTCAAGAACTCTACGACATGGTGGTGGCGGAAGCCGCCAAACGGAGGGAACCCCTTCCCGCCATGCAAGCGAACGTCGATGCAGCCCAAGCCAAATACGATGAGGCCCACAACCGGACAAGCGGCCTTCAGGCAGAATTAGATAAGGCACTTGAAGCACTCGGCGGCGAGGAGCCCAGCACAGCTATTAAGGAGCATATTAAGCAGTTGCGCATGGAGATCATGACGGCAGAAAGGCGAGAAGAATCTTGTGAAGATGATCTTCACCGCTACCAACGCCGGCTCGAAAGCCAGGAAAAACAGGTTCAGTATTTCGAAAGTGAGGCAAAGGAAGCTAAAGCCCACATCGACGAGGACATAGCCAAGCGAAATGCGCTCCTCGGCGATTTGGAAAAGGCGCAAGCGGCCTATGACGACGCCTGCAAGGCATACGAAGAGGCAAAGGCCGCGGCAGACAAGGCCACCTCGCCCGAGATAACGCAACCGACCGAGACGACGCCTCCCTCCAACTCGGCGCAACCGGCCGAGGCGACACAGCCCGCCAGCTCGCCCGCGACCGGCAAAAATACCCCGCCAAGCTCCACCAAGCAGGCGAACTCGAGCAGCAGCAAGCAAGCAAATATGACCGCCGGCAAGCTCGCAAACACGGGCGACACAGCACCGAGCGCAATCGCACTCGCAGCAGTCGCCACCGCAGGCCTCGGAATAACCGCCACAGCCACACGCCGCATCAGGAACTCAAAATAGCTGCCAACGGTTATTGTCTCCGCCAATTCACAAGCCCAGAGACAAAAAGAGGTCCGTTTCCCCACCTAAGGAAACGGGCCTCTTTAACTGCAAAAATTCAAGCAACAGCACCGCCGCCTCTTGAACCACGTAGCCATCAATGCCCAGACAACGCCAGCAAGCCGCATTCCGCAAGGGATAGATTAAATTAGATAAACGCGCCTTTACGGGTGATTTTTGGACGACGGGGCCCGGCCGGCGGCGAGGTGTTTGGTAGTCGAGCGATCCCGCAGGCGAAGCCGAGGACCAGCGGTCACGCCCGAGCCACGCGACCTTCAATGTTTTGGCGCAGCCAGCGAGCGACATCCAGAGCGAACAAGTTGGCATGAAAAAGGCAAGGCATAGACCTTCTGGTCATGCCTTGCCTTTTGAATGACAAATTGTCGCTCTGGGTGGCGCGCAGCGTCGAGCATTGCGCGGTTTGGTAAAACCGCGCAAAAAGAAAGCCCGTGCGCTCGATGGATTCGGATGCCCGACAGAGGCTCCTTATGGCTGCTTCCTTCCGGACCTGACCAGATTCGGAACATGTCGTCATCCGAACCCATCGAACGCGCTAGGCGCTCGGTATATCTTACCTGCTCCCGCCCGCCAGAGCAAGGTAGCTAATTTGGGACGGGCTTTTTTTGACTACTTTTGCAGCCCGATTGCCAGAGCAGCCAATGAGTAGTCAAAATAGTCCGATCCCAAAATGACCGGCTTGGTGCCGCACCACAGAAAGAGCCCATCTACTACGTTTAGGCCGCAGGGGTCAACCATAGCCGGCTTTTCGAAAATCGGCAAGCTTTCTACCTGCGGTTTTGTTTTTGCAAATTCCGGGATGGTCGAAGGTGGCCGGTTGAACGTAGTAGATGGTCGCATTTCGTGGCAAACGGTCCGACCCAAGGCACAAGGCGGCCAACCTCGAATGGCCATTCTCGAAGTTGCGGTGGAATACGGACTGAATTGGCACCTTAAAGGCAAAAACACTCCGTATTTCACCGCAACTTATCGAGGGGATGGGTTTTAGAGGCGAGCGAGGTCGTAGGCTTGGGCGGCTGACTCACCGGCGAAGATGAGGTTGGTTGTGGCTTCCTGAGGATTGAGCGCCTGGTCGAGAGGCATGGGCTTGCGGCAGATCGGCAGTACCAAGTCGATACCTTGCTCATATACCGCGTTCAGGTTGTCAGCACGGCCGCCCACGACGGCGACCACCGGCTTGCCATATCGCCTGGCGCGGCGAGCCACACCCACCGGCGCCTTACCGGCGGCGGACTGCTCGTCCATATTGCCCTCGCCTGTTATGACCAGGTCGACATCGCGCACGCGCTCGTCAAACCCCACGAGATCGAGCACCGTCTCTACACCCGAGCGCAGCTCCGCACCGAGCGCCAGCAACGCGGCTCCCAAGCCACCGGCAGCGCCCGCGCCGGGCACGCCGAGCACCGAGCCAAATGTCCGTGCGCCCTCGGGTGTGCGCAACAACCCCTGGGCTCGCGCCTCGAAAATTGCCGCATCGAGCAGGCGACCGTAGCCGACCATCCAGCCGTCGTATCTGCGCAGCGCCTCGACATCATCCGCCGGCAGGCCCTTCTGCCCGCCAAACACCGCCAGTGCGCCTCGACGCCCCACGAGCGGATTCTCGACATCGGAAAGCACAACGATACGAGCATCATCCAAAGCCTGCAGCGCTGGCGCCAAATCAACGCTCGCCACCTGCTCAAGGCCGGCAAGACCGGGGGCGACATCGCATCCCTGATCATCGACCACACGCGCGCCCAGCGCCTGCAGCATGCCGGCGCCACCGTCGTTGGTGGCACTGCCGCCCAAGCCAATATAGATAGTCTTTACCCCGACACGAACTGCACGGAGCATCAGCTCGCCCACGCCATAGGTTGTAGCAGCCAGCGCCGCCGATTCCGTGCAAGGTGAGTACCCGATGCCTGCTGCTTCGGCCATCTCAATAACAACCGACTCGTGCTCGCCGTCCACTAACATCCGGGCAGGCACACCATCGCCAAAGGGTCCCGCAACCTCGCAGGTCACAATCTCACCGCCGCACGCGGCAACGGCATCGAGCGTCCCCTCACCGCCATCTGCCAGCGGCAAAGCGTTCAGCTCGGCATCGGGCCACACATGGCGCATGCCCTCGGCAACCGCTGCCTCCGCCTGCGCGCTCGAAACGCTGCCCTTAAAGGAGTCGATCGCCAGCAGCACACGGCGGGGCCGACGGCATGCAGGACCAAAGTCAACCGCCGTGCCAGCATCCTCACCGGCACCTGCAAGCGCTGCGGCGTGAGCGGCGTGTGCTTCAAGATCGGCCCCACAACCGCAATCAGCGCCGCCCGCTCCGCGCAGACCGCCAAAATAGCTACTCAGCAGCTCGCGGCATTCATCCGCCAGTACGCCGGCGGTCACATTGAACCGATGATTCAGGCGCGAGTCGGCATTGAGGTCATACAGGGATCCCAGCGCGCCCGCCTTGGCATCAGCCGCGCCATACACGCAGCGCCCCACGCGCGCGTTAACCATAAGCCCCGCACACATGCAGCATGGCTCGAGCGTCACGTAGACCGTGCAATCGGAAAGGCGCCAACGACCGAGCGACCGAGAGGCAGAGCACAGGGCCGCGAACTCGGCATGAGCCGAAGGATCCTGGTCGAGCTCGCGCCGATTGTGCGCCCTCGCGACGATCTCGCCGTCGCGCACCACTACGGCTCCGATGGGCACCTCGCCCACCGTCGCGGCGGCGCGCGCCTCCGCCAACGCCTCGCGCATGAACTTCTCGTCGATTTCGGTGATCGTCATCGTTCGCCTTCCCTGTTGCAAATTCAAAACGATGCTATCATTACGACTCACGGAGAGATGGCAGAGCGGTTGAATGCGGCGGTCTTGAAAACCGTTGAGCGCGAGAGCGTTCCGGGGGTTCGAATCCCCCTCTCTCCGCCACTTCTAGTGATGTACCGGCGTCATGGTTCGCTCGAACAGCGCATCGACCACGTCGGCCATCTCGGGTCGACGCTCAAGATCGTGACCCGATTCCCACCAATTTGTGAACAGCCGAATAATGCCACCGGCGATAAACTCCGATGTCGTCTCGAGCGAAACGGGCGCCAGAGCATCTTCGGCAAGCGAGCTCATCACACGCTCGCGGACAGAACGCGCGATGCGGTCGCAAATCATGCCGGTCAGCATGCCCGACATGCTGCTCGCCAAAATATTATCCATGAGCTGCTCATGCGCCAGAATCATATTCATGGCATCGTCAAAGACCTCATGGCGAAGCGCCTGCACGTCCCCAAGCGACTCCGAGTCCGCCGCATCGGTCCGGTTTTGCGGCAAGCCCGTCATAAGCTCATCGATATAGAAGGCAAAGTAATCGTTTTTATCGCGAAAATGCTTATAGAACGTCGTGCGGCGAATCAGGGCCCGGTCGCAAAGCATGGCAACCGTCAAATCCTCAAACCGATGCTCTTCCAAGAGCTCGGTAAAAGCATCGAACAGGGCACGATAGGTTTTCTTGATGCGAAGGTCCATCCATATCGCCATCCTCAAGGTGTAGACAGCATTCCTTAATTTGTCGCATATCTTACACCTGTACCGCCCGTTCCATATTGGCGCCCCCTCCTTGGCGGAAACATAACGCTTACCGGAAAGTTCGGTATCGCCAAAGGTTGCGGGTATACTAGTAGCGTTACACCAACGGCAGCCAGCGCAAAACGCCGCTGCCATTCGAAACGGAGACATCATGCTTCCCGTCATCATCGGTATCGTTGTTGTCGTTGTGATCGCCAGCGCCATCGCCGGCATCTACAATAACATGGTCACCAAGCGCAATCGCATCGATAACGCCTGGCAGAACATCGACACGCAGCTGCAGCGCCGCAACGACCTGATCCCTAACCTGGTCGAGACCGTCAAGGGCTACGCCAAGCACGAGCAGAACACGCTCGCCGCCGTAGTCAACGCGCGCAACGCCGCCGTGAGCGCCACCACCCCCGAGGCCAAGATGGAAGCCGACAACGTGCTGACCGGTGCGCTGCGCCAGCTCTTTGCCGTGGCCGAGGCCTACCCCGACCTTAAGGCGAACACCAACTTTACGCAGCTCCAGGCATCGCTCGAAGACACCGAGAACAAGGTGAGCTACGCGCGCCAGAGCTACAACGACTGCGTGCTCAGCTACAACAACGCCATCCAGACCTTCCCAGCCGTTATCTTTGCCGGCATCTTCCAGTTTAAGGAGCGCCAGGGCTTCGAGGCCGCCGAGGCCGCCCGCCAGGCACCGACCGTCAAGTTCTAACAATCACGGCCGAGTCTTAAGCCAGTTCATCAACCCTTTGGGGCCCAAGGCACAAACCTTGGGCCCTTTTCTTATCCACGCACAACGCGCGGCCAAAAGGCCGCGCACCATCTTCCCTACAGCCCAGTAACCTCCTGGCAAGGAATGCAGAGCACTCGACCGAGGCGGACCGGCCTATCTCCCGGCGCATTCCACAGGACGAAAGAACCTCCGCCGCACGTAGAGCGGAGCGGTGGTTCTTTCATGTCCGAGTACGCGCCGGGAGATAGGCCGGTCCG
>OIWQ01000952.1_pt1 | contig 36636 bp, 36 predicted proteins | sample 1587571 | NCBI WGS metagenome assembly OIWQ01 (sample SAMEA3888910, study PRJEB22519) | human gut metagenome | biome: human gut; feature: human-associated habitat; material: faeces | place: Denmark | collected 2010
AGCACCACCTGGGGGTTGGCGTCCCTCTTCAGCTCAATGACGATGCGCATACCGTTACGGTCCGTCTCGTCCTGGATATTGCTGATGCCCTCCAGGCGCTTGTCCTCCACCTGGTCGGCCATGTTCTTGATGAGCATCCGCTTGTTCACCTGATACGGAAGCTCCGTGATGATGATGCGGGTGCGGTTATTGCCGAATTCCTCGAATTCGTGGCGTGCCCGAACCACCACCCGGCCCCGGCCGGTGGCATAGGCGGCCCGGATCCCGGCCCGGCCCATGATGATGCCCTTTGTGGGGAAGTCGGGACCCTGAACATGCTCCATCAGATCGCCCAGGGTGGCGTCCGGATTATCCAGCACACAGATGCACGCACCGATGACCTCCCGCAGGTTATGGGGCGGGATATTGGTGGCCATACCTACGGCAATGCCGGAGGAACCGTTGACCAGCAGATTGGGGAACCGGCAGGGCAGCACCCGGGGCTCCTTGCGGCTTTCGTCGAAGTTGGGGTCCCAGTCCACGGTGTCCTTTTCGATGTCCCGCAGCATTTCGCCTGCGATCTTGGCAAGCCTGGCCTCAGTGTATCGGTAGGCCGCCGGGGGATCGCCATCCACGGAACCGAAGTTGCCGTGGCCGTCCACCAGCATATAGCGCATGGAGAAGTCCTGGGCCAGGCGGACCAGGGCGTCATACACGGACGCGTCGCCGTGGGGGTGATACCGGCCCAGCACGTCGCCCACGCAGGTGGCGGACTTCTTGAAGGGCCGGTCGGAGGTCAGGTTGTCCTCATACATGGCGTAGAGAATCCGCCGGTGCACGGGCTTCAGGCCGTCCCGCACGTCGGGCAGGGCCCGGCCCACGATCACGGACATGGCGTATTCAATATAGGATTTTTCCATCTCCGGCACCAGGGACCGCTCCACAATGTGCTGGTCCGGGTACCGCAGCTCCTCAGGGTCGTACTGTGGTTTCTTGCTCATATCTTATTCTCCTTGTGGGGATGGTGAAATTCAAAAAATGCCTGCATTTTTTGAATCAATAATCCAGATTCACCGCGTATTTGGCGTTTTTCTCGATGAACTCCTTCCGTGGCTCCACCTTTTCGCCCATCAGCACCGTAAACGTGGCGTCGGCGGCCACGGCGTCGTCCAGGGTAATGCGGCGCAGGGTGCGCTTCTCCGGGTCCATGGTGGTCTCCCACAGCTCGTGGGGGTTCATCTCGCCCAGGCCCTTGAAGCGGCTGATGTCAATTTTCACGTTGGGGTTGCCGCTGCGCATCTCAGCGGAGATGGCGTCCCGCTCCTCGTCGGTATAGGCCACCCGCTGCTGCTTGCCCCGGGTCAGCTTATACAGCGGCGGCACGGCGGAGTAGACATACCCCTCCTCGATCAGGGGCCGCATGAACCGGAAGAAGAAGGTCAGCAGCAGCGTCCGGATATGGGCGCCGTCCACATCGGCATCGGCCATGATGATGATCTTGTGATACCGCAGCCGGTTCAGGTCCAGCTCATCGCCGATCCCGGCCCCCAGGGCCGTGATCACCGGCTGGAGTTTGTCGTTGCCGTAGACCTTATCCGCCCGGGCCTTTTCCACGTTCAGCATCTTGCCCCACAGAGGCAGGATGGCCTGGAACCGGGAGTCCCGGCCCTGGGTGGCGGAGCCGCCTGCGGAGTCGCCCTCCACGATATAGATTTCCGTCAGCTCGGGGTTATTCTCGTTGCAGTCCCGGAGCTTGTCGGGCATGGCCGCACCGCCCAGGGCAGTCTTGCGGCGGATGGACTCCCGGGCTTTCCGGGCGGCCTCCCGGGCGCGGTTGGCGGTCAGGGCCTTGTCCAGGATGGTCCGGGCCACCACCGGGTGCTCCTCCAGATACACGGACAGCTGGTCGGACACCACGTTGTCCACCAGGGTGCGGATGGAGGCGTTGCCCAGCTTGGCCTTGGTCTGTCCCTCGAACTGGGCCTCCGTCAGCTTCACGGAGATCACGGCGGTGATGCCCTCCCGGACGTCCTCGCCGGAGACCTTGTCTCCCTCCTTGATCATGCCGTATTTCATGCCGTAGGCGTTCAGCACCCGGGTCAGGGCTGTTTTGAAGCCCGTCTCGTGCATACCGCCCTCGGGGGTGTGAATGTCGTTGGCGAAGGACACCAGGGTCTCGTTATAGCTGTCGTTATACTGCAGGGCCACCTCGGCGGTGCTGTCGCCCTTGGCCCCCGCCAGATAGATGACCTCCTCGTGCAGAGGGGTCTTGTTGCGGTTGAGCCAGGTGACAAACTCCCGGATGCCGCCCTCATAACACATGGAGTCGCTCTGCTCCTGGCCGGGCCGGGCGTCGGTGATGGTGATGCGCAGGCCCGCATTCAGGAAGGCCTGCTCCCGCATGCGGGTGTGCAGGGTCTCATAGTCGTATACCAGGGTGTCGAACATCTCCGGGTCCGGCTTGAAGGTCACGGCGGTGCCGGTGCCGGTGGTCTCGCCCAGCACCGTCATCTCCTGGGTGATGCCGCCCCGGGAGAACTTCATCTCGTAAATTCTGCCGTCCTTCTGGACCTGCACCTCCAGCCACTGGGACAGGGCGTTCACCACGGAGGCGCCCACGCCATGAAGGCCGCCGGAGACCTTATAGCCCCCGCCGCCGAACTTGCCGCCAGCGTGCAGAACAGTGTATACCACCTCCAGGGCCGGCCGGCCGGTCTGCTTCTGGATATCCACGGGGATGCCGCGGCCGTTGTCAGTGACGGTGATGGTGTCGCCAGGGTTGATGGTGACGGTGATCTCGGTGCAGTATCCGGCCAGGGCCTCGTCGATGGCGTTGTCCACGATCTCATACACCAGATGGTGCAGGCCGGAGGCCGACGTGGAGCCGATATACATACCGGGCCGCTTGCGCACCGCCTCCAGCCCCTCCAGCACCTGGATTTCCGAGGCGTCATAGGTGGTGTCCACAGCGGTGACTTTTTCCAGTTCGCTCATTGGATGATCTTTCCTTTCCTTGGGTTTGTCCTGTCATTCCCGGGAACCCGGTGTCTGCCGATCTCCCGGCAATGACAGGGAAAAAATTCACTTCTTTTCCGCTCTTTTCAGCAGAGTTTGGGTGTTCAGCTGGGAAATATACACGATCTGCCGGTGATACGGGTGGTCGCACACCAAAAACGACTTGGGAATGTCGTCGCACACCGGAAGCACCACGCTGTCCTTTTCCGCCTGGTCCAGAAACCGCCGGGTCTGGGGGGACTGGGACGTGATGTCCAGGTCGAATATGCCGATGATGTGCCGGTCGTTGACCATCACGTTCTGGCCGATATGCAGAAAGCCCATCACAGCACCCTCCCTTCCCGGATGTGGTATACCCGGCCGGACAGCAGGGCGTCCAGCCGGTCGTTTTCGCAGCAGGTGATGAACACCTGTCCCCCGGCGATGCGGTTGAGGACATACTCCTGCCGCCGGGGGTCCAGCTCCGACAGCACGTCGTCCAGAAGCATCACCGGGTACTCGCCGATGGCGTTTTTGTGGATCTCCCGGTCCGCCAGCTTCAGGCTCAGGGCCGCCGTCCGCACCTGCCCCTGGGAGCAGAAGTGCCGGGCCTCCAGGCCGTTGACCGTTACGGCGATGTCGTCCTTATGGGGGCCGGACAGACACAGCCGGGAGGCCAGCTCCGCCTGATAGTGCCGGGCCTGGTGCTCCTCCAGGGCCCCGGCGATATCCTGCACCGGACCCAGAGGGTCCTCCACGGTTTTCACGGTCTGATAGGTCAGGGCCAGGTCCTCCCGCTCCCCGGAGCACTCCCAGTGGGCCCGCCGGGCATGGACCGCCAGCGCCTGGACATACCGGGCCCGATAGCTGATGAGCACCGCCCCCACCTGGCACAGCCGGTGGTTGAAGTCCGGAAGGGTGTCCAGCAGCTGGGGATATTCGTCGCTGTCCCGCAGGATCCGGGTCTTGTGGTCATACAGCCGCCCGTATTCCGTCAGGGCCTCGGCATACCGGGGCCGCAGCTGGCACAGGGACATATCCATGAACCGCCGCCGGGCCGCCGCCCCCTCCCGTATGAGAAACAGGTCCTCCGGAGAGAAAAACACCGTGTGCAGCACCTGGGACAGGTCGCCGCCGTTTCTGGCGGCCACGCCGTTGACGGTCATCCTCCGCCTCCGGCCCCGGTTCAGGAGAATTTCCGTTTCAAACTCCCGCTCCCGGGCCTGAATATGCCCCACAAGGCGAGCCCGGTCCCGGTCAAAGCCGATGAGCTCCCGGTCCGCATGAGTCCGGGGACTGCGGCCGCAGGACAGGTATACGATGGCCTCCAGCAGGTTGGTCTTTCCCTGGGCATTTTCGCCGTATATGACGTTGCAGCTTCCGTCGAAGGTCAGCTGCTGGCTGTCGTAATTGCGGAAGCCCTCCAGCAGCAGGCGGTCAATCTGCATACTGCACGCCGCAGCGCCGCCCCAGGGCCTCCACCACGTCGCCGGGGCGGAGCTTCTTTCCCCGCATGGTGCACACCTCGCCGTTGACCAGGACCTCTCCGTCCTGGATCAGCAGCTTGGCTTCGCCGCCGGTGGCGGTGATGGCCGCCAGCTTCAGAAGGTCCTGGAGCTTGATATACTCCGTGGTAATGGTAATCATTTCCATATTTATCACGCTTTCAGCCGCACCGGCAGCACCATATAAAGGAAGCTCTCCTCCCCGTCTGCGGGCACCAGCACCGCCGGGGAGATGCTGGTGTTCAGCTCCAGGGTCACGGAGTCCGCCGGAGCATAGCGCAGGGCGTCCATGAGATAGCGGTTGTTGAAGCCGATCTCCAGGCCGTTTCCGTCGCCGTCCAGGGGGCAGATGTCCTTGGCCTCGCCGGCGCCGGTTTTGGCGGACAGCAGCACCCGGCCATTTTCAAACACGCAGCGCACCGGGCTCTTGAGCTTTTCGCTGATGACCACGCTGACCCGGTCCAGGCTCCCCAGCACGGTCTTGGTGTCCACCGTCAGGCGGATGGGGTTATTCCGGGGGATGGCGTTTTTATAGTCCAGGAAGTCCCCCTCCAGGCGGCGGCAGATCAGCTGGGTGGCCCCGGCCTCAAACAGCAGGTGGCGCTTGCCCTGGATAATAGTGATTTTTTCGTCGGAATCCTCGCAGATTTTCTCCACCTCGTTCAGAGCGGAGCCGGGGGCCACAAATTTGAAGGCGCCGCCCTCGGCCCGGTCCAGAGACTCCCGGCGCAGGGCCAGACGGAAGCCGTCCACGGACACCACCGTCAGATCCTGGTCGCCTACCTCAAACAGGGAGCCGGTATGGACGGGGCGGCTCTCGTTGGTGGACACGGCGAAGCTGGTCTGGTTGATCATGGCCTTCAGAGTACCCTGGCGGATGTCCACGGAGAACTGGTCATCCACCTCCGGCAGCTCCGGATAGTCGTCGGCGGACAGGCCCAGAATCTCAAAGCTGGCGTCGCCGCAGGTCAGATGGACGGACAGATTTTCGTCCGCCGCAAACACGATCACATCGTCCGGCATTTTCCGGATCATCTCGCCGAACAGCCGGGCGCTGAGGACGATGCGGCCCGGGGACTGGACCTGGGCGTCCACGATGGTGCGGATGCCGGTCTGCATGTTGTAGCCGGACAGGGTCAGAGTGTCGCCCCCCTCCAGCAGGATCCCCTCCAGGGCCGGAATGGAGCTTTTGGCGGCTACCGCCCGGGAGGTGGTGTTGACGGCGCTTTGCAGCAGCGCCTTTTCGCAGGAAAATCGAAGCATAGGGACGCATTCCTTTCTTTCAGAGTGAAAAGAGACCTCGTTCTCCAAAAGAGAACAAAAAGATATCTTTATTTTAGTAACAGTCGCCGTAGGGAAAATTCATGTGGAAAACCGCCGGAAGCCCTGAAATTACAGGATTATTTCTCCACACCCGGATGGGGAGAGCGGGCGGGAGTTTTCCACCGGAAAATCCGGGGTCCGGTACTCCACAGTTTTTCCCCGTGGAATCCACAGAGAATGTGGAAAGAGGGTCACTTCTTGTTGTTGATGTTGGTGGTGATTTCCTTGACCTTTTCGGCGTAGGCCGGGTCGGAGCGCATTTTCTTTTCCACCTGGTCCAGGGAGTGCAGCACCGTGGTGTGGTCCCGGTCGCCGAACTCCTTGCCGATGTCGTTGAGGGAGAGGTTGGTCATCCGGCGGATCAGATACATGGCGGTCTGCCGGGCCTCCATCAGGTCCCGCTTCCGGCCCTGGCCCCGGACCTGCTCCTCGTCCACGTCGTAATAGCGGCAGATATACTCGATGATCAGGCTTGGCGACGGCACGAACTCGTTGTATTTCTTCAGCATGTCCTTCACGGCCCGGCTGACGGCCTCGCCGTCCACCTGGTTGCCCAGCAGGTCCCGATAGGCCAGGAGCTTGTTCAGGGCGCCCTCGATCTGGCGGACGTTGGCGGTGAGGTTTTCGGCGATGAAGCTGCTGATATCGTCCGGCAGCTGTACCCCCAGCAGGGCGGCCTTGTTTTTGATGATGGCGAGCCTTGTCTCAAAGTCCGGCGGCGCCACATCCACCATCAGGCCCCACTCGAACCGGGTCTGAAGCCGGTCCTCCAGCTGGGTCATCTCCCGGGGAGGACGGTCCGAGGTCAGCACGATCTGCCGCCCGGATTCATACAGGGTGTTGAAGGTGTGGAAGAATTCCTCCTGGGTCTGCTTCTTGCCGGCGATGAACTGGATATCGTCCACCAGCAGCAGGGTGGACTGGCGGTATTTCTCCCGGAATTCGGCGTTCTTTCCTTCCCGGATGGAGGCGATCAGCTCGTTGGTGAAGTCGTCGCCCTTGATGTACACGATGCGGGCCTCCGGCTGCCGCTGGCGGACCTGGTGGGCGATGGCGTACAGCAGGTGGGTCTTGCCCAGGCCGGAGTCGCCATAGATGAACAGGGGGTTATAGTGCTCCGCAGGCTTTTCGGCCACGGCCCGGGCGGCGGCATAGGCCATCTTGTTCTGGGGACCCACCACATAGGTGCCGAAGGTGAAGGCATCGGACTCCAGCAGGGAGCCGGGCCGGTCCGGAGCCACCCCGTGATAGGCGGAAAGCTGCTGATCGTCCAGAATTTTTACCTCCAGGTCGGAGGAGAAGATGTCCTTCAGCGCGGCCTTGATATGGCTCATGAACCGGGCCTCGATGGTGGATTTTTTGAAGGAGTTGCTGCAATGGAGCACAAAGGCGGAGTCCTCCATGGTCACCACCTCCACCTCGTCGAACCAGGTGTTGATGGTGGTTTCCGACAGCTGGGACCGCAGCCGGTCCAGCACGTTTTTCCATACGTCTGCGATTGAATTCAATGAAAGCGCCCCTTTCCCGCGGATCATGCGTTTTTCTTTCTCTGTTTCAGGCAAAATAACACCTCACATTATATCAAATCAGCGCCGGAAAGTCCACACATATACTAATACTAAGTATAAAAATTTTTTCTTCTCCCTAAACAGATTCCGGAAGAAAATCCACCCCATTTCCGGCGTATTTTCCGAAAAACGGGCCGAATGGAGTATCCGAAGCATCCAAAATGCCCTTTTCGTGGAAAATGCAGATTTCTGTTGACAGCGGGGCCGGGATTCTGTATAATGTTTACCATGCCGTTTTGCGGCATCCGCTTTGTCAACTGCGGCCGCGGGGGACAAGTCCTCCGCCCGCCGTCGAGTATGTGCGGCAGCTTCGATCTGCCGCCGGATTTTTACAAAATGGAGGTGTCATGCAATGTTCCGTACCTATCAGCCCAAGAAGCGCCAGCGCTCCAAGGAGCACGGCTTCCGCAAGAGAATGGCCACCAGCAACGGCCGTAAGGTTCTGGCCCGCCGCCGCGCCAAGGGCCGCGCTCGCCTGACCCATTGAGGTCGCGGAAAGTGCATCGCGCATAAAGGATAGACCAGGGACGGTGGAAGGGAAAACTGCCGTCCCTTTTGGCCTATGCTCATTTCAGCCGCCGCACCGGCGGAGAAGGTGCTTGTTTTCATGAATCCTGCCGTCACGGTAAAAGAGAACTACGAATTCCGCCGGATCTACCGCAAGGGGAAGTCGGCGGTGTCGCCGCAGCTGGTGATCTATTGCCAGCGGAACCGCCGGGGGCTGAGCCGCCTGGGGGTCTCCGTCAGCACGAAGCTGGGCGGCGCCGTGGTCCGCAACCGGGTGAGAAGGCGTATCCGGGAGATTTACCGGCTGAATAAGCCGAAAATGGTCCCGGGATACGACATCATCGTGGTGGCCCGGGTCCGGGCCGTGGAAACCAGCTATCAAAAGCTGGAGAGCACCTATCTGCGCCTTCTGAGGCAGCTGAGCCTGCTGCGGGAGGACCCGTCATGAAGCGGGCCATCCTGCGGGCCATCCGGTTTTATCAGGCGTCCGTGTCGCCGCTGTTTCCGCCCCGCTGCCGGTATATCCCCACCTGCTCGGAATACGCCCTGCAGGCGGTGGAGAAATACGGGCCGCTGCGGGGCGGCTTTATGGCGCTGCGGCGCTTTCTGCGATGCAATCCCTTCCACAAAGGCGGGTATGATCCTGTTCCCTGAAAACCTCGTTTTTCCCACCCAACAAAAAACGGAGGTAACTACCCCATGTTTGCAACGCTCGGATATTATATCTGCGTTCCCTTTGCCTTCCTGACCCGGCTGTTCTACAGCTGGACCGGGTCCTATGGCGTGGCCCTGATCCTGTTTACCCTGGTGGTGAAGTTGGTGCTGCTGCCCTTCCAGCTCAAGAGCAAGAAGAGCATGCTGCGCATGAACCGCATGCAGGGCAAGCTCAACGATATCAAGACCCGCTACGCCAACAACCAGCAGAAGCAGCAGGAGGCCATGGCGGAGCTGTATGCCAAGGAAGGCATCAACCCCATGTCCGGCTGCCTGTGGTCCTTCATTCCCTTCCCCATCCTGATCGCCCTGTACTATATCATCCGCGTGCCTATGCGGTATTTCATGGGTCTGTCCGAGACGGTGATCGCCGAGATCACCACTCTGGCCGGCAGCCTGGGCTTCACCGTGGCCGACGGCAGCCAGGCCTATGAGCAGATCTATCTGGCCAAGTTCATCCACGAGCACTGGGCGGAGTTTGCCGGGAAGTTCGACGGCCTCATCGACCTGAACTATAACTTCCTGCACATTGACCTGGCCAACCGGCCCAGCGACCTGTTCAGCCAGTTCCCCGGCGGCGGCTGGCCCATGTGGGGCGCCATTCTGCTGCCCATCATCTCCGCCGGCATCCAGTTTGCCATGAGCTTCATCACCATGCGCACCAATGGCTCTGCCCCCAATGGGTCCACCAAGACCATGATGTACATGATGCCCCTGATGACCCTGTGGATGGGCTATATCCTGCCCTCCGCTCTGTGCATTTACTGGATTGCCAACTCCGCGTTCTCCCTGATCCAGGAGGTCACCCTGAACAAGTATTTCAACAAGATTCTGGACCGCGAGGAGACGGAGAAGGAGAAGGCCGCCCGGGAAAAGCGCTATGCCAAGTATCAGCGCCAGAAGGAGCTGATGGCCCAGCAGCAGCTGGCCAACGGCGGCAAGAAGCCCCAGAATCAGCAGGGTAAGAAAAAGCCCTCCGGCGACAAGAAAAAATCCGCCGGAAGCAACGAAAACGGCCGCGTGGGCCAGCGTCCCTATGCCAGGGGCCGCGCCTATGACAAGAGCCATTACGATGACTAATGATGACTAAGGAGTTTTGTCTATGAGTTATATTGACGTAACGGGCAAGACCGAGGAGGAAGCCATCCGCAAAGCGCTCCAACAGCTGAAAATGGACCGCGACGATGTCTCTGTTGAGATTCTGGAGCGGGCCAAGAGCGGCTTTCTGGGCATCGGCAGCAGCCCTGCCCGGGTCCGCGTGACCTATGGTCAGGAGGAGCCCGAGGCTCCCGCCGCCCCGGTCCAGCCGGAGAAGAAACCCGAAAAGAAGCCCGAACCCAAGCCCCAGCCGAAACCCCAGCAGCCCAAGCCCCAGAAGCCCGAGACGCCCAAGGCCGCCCCTAAGGCTCCCGAAGTCCCCAAGGCTGCGGAGACCCCTGCCGCCCCGGTTCAGGAGTCCTGCCAGGACGACAACGCCCGGCGCATCACCGAGTTCCTGACGGGCCTGCTGGAGCATATGGACAGCCCCGCCCAGGTGAAGGTCACCGAGACGGAGAAGGGCCGCTACAGCGTGGTGCTGGAGGGCCAGAAGCTGGGCCAGCTCATCGGCCGCCGGGGCGAGACCCTGGATGCCATCCAGCAGCTGACCAACTACGCCGTCAATTCCGGCCGGGAAAAGCGCATCCGCGTCCATGTGGACGCCGAGAACTACCGGGCCAAGCGCGAGCAGAGTCTGGAGTCCCTGGCCCGCAAGGTGGCCGGAAAGGTCACCAAGTATCGCCGCAGCGTCACCCTGGAGCCCATGAACGCCTATGAGCGCCATGTGATCCACGCCGCCCTGCAGGATGTCCCCGGTGTGAACACCTACTCCATCGGCACCGAGCCCAACCGCCGGGTGGTGGTGTCCTACGACCGCGACAAGCGGTAAACGAATATGAAAAAAGAACGCCTGCGGGCGTTCTTTTTTTATGTGATGCCGCCGGACCAAAAAAGAACGGCAAAAGGCACAGCCCCATAGCGAAGTAATTATGTAGGATACGGTGTAGCCCCGAAAATGGGGGCTGCACCGTGTTCTGCTTTATGCAGAAAGTCTGAACTGCTGCGGATTTTGGCGTATCTCCTCTATACGGTTATCTCTCCGGCTCGGTCTTGCGCTTGGCACTTCTCTGAACGGGGATGGACAGCAGCTCTCTTGTGCGTTCTCCGAGCTGTTTTTCAATCGCCGTCAGCCTTTCTTCCGGCAGATTGAGGAACGGATGCCGCTTAAAGCGGAAGCCGATCAGCCTGCGAAGCTGCGCCTTTTGCTTGGCTCCCATTACCTCCTTGCATACCTCTTCATAGGAGATACGGTAGGGATTGGAACGGGTTTTGGCGTATTCCGAGAGATTTTTGAAATCGTCGGGCATGGCAAAGTTGAACAGGGACAGCCCGTTATCGAAGATGGGGGCGGGAGAAAGAATTGCTCCCGTGTGGTTGTCCCGCAGCAGCCCGAAGTTTCCGAAGTGCCGATCCTCGTTGTAAATCACTGAGTCGAACACCAGCATACTGCAAAGCTGCTCATAGAACTCATCGCCCAAGTTTTTGTAGTAGTCAAGGCAGGCTTTCAGCGTGGGCTTTCTGATGATCCGCCCGATGGGGACAAACGCCGTGTCTATATCCGTAAAGAGCCTGCACTTGGAAGCAAGGATATCTTTCCAGTTCTCAAGGTCATACCGGACGCAGGGAACGCCCATCGCTTCCGCCACCTGACAGGCGTAATACTCGCTGTACGGCTCGTTGCCGGTGTTGGCTGCGCCCTCCGTGCCGCCCTTGTAGAGATAGATGCCGTCGTCCTCCACAAATCGCCATGCCTTCCGCAGCATACCGTTTGTGGTCAGCTCCGGTGAGGTGGAGAAGGCCTCATGACTTCCCCCAACGCCGGTGTAGGCGACCAAAGACAGCGCCTCCGAGAAGCGGTTTTCATAGAGGTTGTAGTCGGCAAACCTGCCGTCAAAGCCGGCAGGCACCACCCAAAAGCTGTCGTTGAGGGACAGACCCATACAGACGTCAATGATGCCCTTGGTGTTGTTCACGCTCAATCCCAGCGTTTTGAGAATCTCGTCCACGAACTGCCGGTTCTTCGGGATCACCCGCCTTTCCAGCCATTTTACGACGCCCTCGTCCGTCAGCTCCAAGTCCAAGGGAAGCAGATGCTGCTTCTCCTTGCTATATTCCAAAATCCTTGCCTGCAAGCCCTCCAAGCCCTTTTCTTCAAGGGTAAAGGTCAGCAGCTCCTCGTCATACAGGCGCAGGCTGTAAGCATTGGTCATAGCCTCGCTCCTTTCTTCCAGCATAATACTCACACTCTTGCCGAGTGCTTCGGCAACCTTCAGCAGCATATCCAGCGTGAGGTTCTGCGCCCCGCTTTCCATGCGGCAGATGTTGGAGCGCTGCGTTCCGATCAGCGCCGCAAGCTGCGCCTGCGTCAGCCCTTTTTCCAGCCTTGCCTGCGTCAGCTTCTGCACAATGCTATGCCTTGATGCCAGCAATTCCTTGTCCATCACAAAACCTAACCTCACTTTCCACTATTATGTTATCATATGTGATAACGAATGTCAAGATGGGTTGAGGGCGTTGCTAAGCATTTCAGCTGTTCAAGATACTGCCTTTTCAGGTTTCGGCTTGTTCTTTTCTGCTCGTTTTGAAAAACCCAAAAAGGTAGTGGTCGTGGTTTGTTCCGGTCATTCCGTGAAATTGACCTTGAATTTTTTGAGCTTTGCCTTTGCGAATTTGATCATCAGCTCGTCAACGGCATCGGTATATTTGCCTGCTTTAATGAGCCTGTTCCGCAGATCGTTCAGGCTTTCAAGGATGAGCCGCCGTTCCTCTGTGTCCAGCGCAAGATGGTATTTCTGTTTCATCTGCCGTGCCTCCTTTGATGTTCTGCCATCATTGTAGTGGAGAAAGCGGCGGAAATCGAATGTGCGGATACAAAAAAGAAAATCACAGAGAAAAGTCATAATAGACGGATCTCGGTGATTTTCATTGCCCTTGCTACGCCCTGATAACTTGTTTTTTTCAGTACTTCGTTATTAGTCCGTAGCAAAAATTTAACATTTTTTCGAAATTGTTTCCTTATAGTAGAAAAAGTAGTTTACACAGCTTGACCAACTGTTGTATAATACAGTAAAGTCGTTATCAGGCTGTTTTTTTACGGAACAATTCAAAAAAAATAACAGGAGGAAAATTCCCATGTCTTACAGAATTCTGGTCGTCAACCCCGGCTCCACGTCCACCAAAATCGGCGTCTATGAGGACGAGAACCTGCTCTTTGACAAGACCCTGCGCCACAGCGCCGAGGAACTCGAAAAGTTTGACTCCATCCCCGCCCAGAAGGACTGGCGGCGCAAGCTGGTGATGAAGGCCCTGGAGGATCAGGGCTTCGACGTGAAGACCCTGTCCGCCGTCTCCGGCCGCGGCGGCCTGCTGGCTCCCATCCGGGGCGGCACCTACGCCGTCAGCGACCGTCTGGTCCGCGACTGCACCGTGGGCGTTCAGGGCCAGCACGCCTCCAACCTGGGCGGCATCATCGCCCGGGAGATCGGCGACCAGCTGGGCATCCCCTCCTTCATCGTGGACCCCGTGGTGGTGGATGAGCTCAGCGACGTGGCCCGCTTTGCCGGTCACCCCCTGTTCCACCGCACCAGCATTTTCCACGCCCTGAACCAGAAGGCCGTGGCCAAGCGCTACGCCAAGGAGCACGGCGTCAAGTATGAGGATCTGAACCTCATCGTCTGCCACATGGGCGGCGGCTGCTCCATCGGCGCCCACGTCCACGGCAGCGTGGTGGATACCCAGAATGCCCTGGACGGCGACGGCCCCTTCTCCCCCGAGCGCTCCGGCAGCCTGCCCACCGGTCAGCTGGTGAGCCTGTGCTTCAGCGGCAAGTATACCGCCGGCGAGGTCCGCAAGATGCTGGCCGGCCACGGCGGCCTGGTGGCCTACACCGGCTCCAACGACATGCGCGACCTGCTGAAGGCCGCCGCCGAGGGCGACAAGGAGATTGCCGCCACCGTGGAGGCATTCCACTATCAGATCGGCAAGGAAGTGGGCGCAATGGCCGCCGTCATGAAGGGCAAGGTGGACCAGATCATTCTCACCGGCGGCATTGCCTACGGTCAGGAGACCGTGGACGCCATCACCGATATGGTGGGCTGGATCGCCCCCATCACCGTGTATCCCGGCGAGGATGAGCTGCTGGCCCTGGCCCAGGGCGCTCTGCGTGTCCTCAACGGCGAGGAGCCTGCCCGGGTGTATTGATCGAAACCCCTCAAGCGTTATAAAGGCAGCCGCCCGACCCGGGCGGCTGCCCTTTTCTCAAAAGGGGTTTTACCCTTCGAGACGCCTGCCGGGGCGGTGCTGGTGGGAACCGTCCGCAAGGACGCCGACGGCTGGTACCTCCAGACGGAGCAGCCGGTGAACGTGACCCTGACGGAGCTGATGGATCACCCGGAGGTGTTCGACCACCAGACCGGCATCCGTATGTTTGAAACGGACGCCTACAGCCTGGGGAACTTCCGGGACTGCACCGTCACCGTGCAGGGGATGCTGCAGAATTATCGCGGGGCCGGGACCCTGTATTTCTATCCCTGCCTCATCGAGGTGGGCAAGACCGTGGACGTGGGCCGGGCCATGCCGGAGCTGACCTATCCCGAGGCCATCTCCTCCGGCGACTATGACCCCTCCGTCCCCCTGCCGGAGAAGATGCAGCCGGTGATCCGGAACGGAAAGTATGTGTACAACTTCTATTCCCTGTCCCGGAACACCCTGGAGCAGATGGGCAACGACTATGCGGCGTTCTATATGGACTTCGTGGACGCCTTCCTGTCCTACAAGACCAGCTGCCCCTGCCCGGAGAAGTTCTATGCGGACCTGTTTACCTCCATCATGTTCTATGAGTTCCCGCTGTTCTATGCCGACGGCGACTATGACCTGTTCACCGGGTATGACAGCGAAACCAAGACCATCCACTGGAGCTATACCAGGACCAAGGCGGAGCATGACCGGCTGATCGCGGACTTTGAGTCGGCGGCCAACAGCATCCTGGCGGCGGTGGACGTGTCCACCTCCGACGCCCTGCGGGCCCAGCAGCTGTATCACGCCTTCTGTCCGCTGATGACCTATGACTATCCCACCCTGGAAAACGGCGCTTACCGCGAGCCGTACCATGCGTATGTGGACCACCGGGACGTGTGCATCACCTTTGCCGGGGCCTTGTCCCAGCTGTTCACCCGTATCGGCATCCAGAGCACCCTGGCCTCCGGTGACACCGGCACCGGAGAGGGCCACGCATGGAATATGATCACCATCGACGGGAAGAACTATTTCTGCGACGCCACCTATGAGCTGACCGTCCAGGGCGGCACGGTCTATGCCTATTACGGCATGACCCTGGACCAGCGGCTGGCGGACGGCAGCATCGTGCCGGGAAGCATCTCCATCGGCGGAGCTAGCTTCCATATGCTGCAGGACGGCGAGATTTCCGCAACACCTTTGCAGGTGCAGTAAACAACCGCATAAAAAATGCGCCCCCCAGGGCGCATTTTTTTGGGTCCTGTTTTATTTATGCCCGCTTCCAGCGGACGCCGCCGGGGACGTCGGTGATCTCCACGCCCTGGGCCTTCAGCTCATCGCGGATACGGTCGGCCTCGGCGAAGTTTTTGGCCTTCTTGGCGTCGGCCCGGGCCCGGATCAGGGCCTCCACCTGGGGATCTTCGCCGCCGTCCTCGCAGACCACGGTGAAGCCGCCGGCGGCGGGAGCCGCTGCCTGGGTTTTGCGCAGGGCCGCCGCCTTCTCCGTCAGCTTCAGGCCCAGCACCTGGTCGAAGCTGTCCAGCGCCGCCAGCTTGGTGGCGTCGGTGGTCTTGGCCTTCAGCACGTCATAGAGCACCGTCACCGCCATGGAGGTGTTCAGGTCGTTGTCCATGGCCTTGGTGAAGCGGGCCTTCAGCTCCTCCAGAGCCGCCGGGTCCACGTCTCCCTTGCCGGGGGTCAGGGCGGCGATTTTGGCCAGCAGCTTGTTATAGGCCGCCACGGCGTTGTCCAGATTCTCCCAGGTGAACACCAGGCTCTTGCGATAGTGGCTTTGCAGGCAGAAGAAGCGATAGGCCAGGGGATCATACCCCTTCTGCTCCAGCAGGGACACGGTTAAAAACTCGCCCTTGGACTTGGACATTTTGCCGCCCTCGGTGTTCAGGTGGGCCACATGGCACCACTGGGGGCACCAGGGATGGCCCAGATAGCTCTCGGACTGGGCGATTTCGTTGGTGTGGTGGGGGAAGGCGTTGTCGATGCCGCCGCAGTGCAGGTCCAGATACTCGCCGTTGTACTTCATGGAGATGCCGGAGCACTCAATGTGCCAGCCGGGATAGCCCACGCCCCAGGGGGAGTCCCATTTCAGGGCCTGATCCTCGAACTTGGACTTGGTGAACCAGAGGACGAAGTCGTTGCGGTTGCGCTTGTTGGTGTCCTCCTCCACGCCCTCCCGGACGCCCACGGCCAGGTCCTCCTCGTTGTGGTCGTTGAAGATATAGTACCGCTCCAGCTTGCTGGTGTCGAAATACACGTTGCCCCCGGCCACATAGGCATAGCCGGTGTCCAGCAGGCGGGTGATGATCCTGATATAGTCGTCAATCAGGCCGGTGGCGGGCTGGACCACGTCGGGGCGCTTGATGTTCAGCTTGCGGCAGTCCTCGAAAAAGGCGTCGGTGTAATACTGGGCGATCTCCATGACGGTTTTGTGCTCCCGCCGGGCGCCCTTGAGCATCTTGTCCTCGCCCTGGTCGGCGTCGGAGGTCAGGTGGCCCACGTCGGTGATGTTCATGACCCGGTTGACGCTGTATCCGGCGTAGCGCAGGTATTTCTCCAGCACATCCTCCATGATATAGCTGCGGAGGTTGCCGATGTGGGCAAAGTGATACACCGTGGGGCCGCAGGTGTACATCTCCACATGGCCGGGGGTGTGGGTCTTGAACTCCTCTTTCCGATGGGTGGCGGAATTATACAGATACATGGTGTGTTCTCCTTCAATCGTCAGTTTTCGATGGCAAACAAAAAGCCTCCCATGCCCAGGGGCATGAGAGGCGATGTCTCGCGGTTCCACTCTCGTTTGTCGCTTGAGGGCCTTTGACGCAGGCCATGCGGCGGGCTTCCACATCCCGCGCGCTCCCGGACGCACCTTCTGCCGCACCCCGCAGGACGGCTTGCAGCCGGTGGCCGTCCCTCTCTTGCCGGAGCTGCGCGGCATACTCTTTCCGATCGTCGCGCTGTTCGATTGGCTATTATTATAGCGGCTTGGGCCCGGCGTGTCAATACCGGCGGATCACGGCGGCCACCTTGCCCAGGATCCGGGCCTCCCGCCCGTCGATGGGCTGATAGGCCGGGTTTTCCGGCAGAAGCCAGACCTCTCTCCCCTGGCGCTTCAGGCGCTTCACCGTGGCCTCGTCCCCCAGCAGGGCCACCACGATCTCGCCGTTGTTGGCGGCGGGCTGCTGGTGCACCACCACCAGGTCGTCCGGCAGGATGCCTGCATTGATCATGGACTCGCCCCGGACCCGCAGGGCGAAATACTCCCCGTCCCGGCCGCCGGTGTCGAAGGTCAGGTAATCCTCGATGCACTCCTGGGCCAGAATGGGGGACCCGGCGGCCACATTGCCCACAATGGGCACCTGGTTCTCCTGGGGCGTCTCCGTCAGGGTCAGGGCCCGGCCCTTTCCGGCCTGCTTGCCGATGACGCCCAGCTCCTCCAGGTGCTTCAGGTGAAAGTGCACCGTGGAGGGGGACTTCAGCCCCACGGCCTCGCCGATCTCCCGCACCGAGGGGGGATACCCCTGGTCCTGGATGGCCTGGACGATGTAGTCATAGATTTTCTGCTGCATTTTGGTCAGCTGGGCCATGATGTCCGCTCCTTTACCGGGTACTTTTTTCGATTATACCACAGAAAATTCGGGTTTGCAACAGATGTTCGATGATTTTTCTTAGGATTTTCCGGCGGCGGAAAAAATCACGGTTTTCCTCTTGAAATCCCGCCGGGATTATGATAATATAGTGCGTACTATGAGAAAAGTGCCCTCAGAGGGCTGAAATTTTGGAGGGAGTTCCGTTATGAACGCTGTTTTGATTGTTATCACCGTGGTCCAGCTGCTGGTGGCGCTGGCCCTGATCCTCATCGTCCTGTTCCAGTCCGGCAAGAGCCAGGGCCTGTCCGGGGCCATCGGCGGCATTGCCGATTCCTATATGAGCCGCTCCAAGGCCAAGAGCATGGACGCCAAGCTGGCCCGGGGCACCAAGTGGGTGGCCGCCGTGTTTGTGGTGCTGACCCTGGTGCTGGACTGCATGGTCGCCGCAGGCATCAAATAAATCGCGATAATCCCCGGGGGACGCAGCCGCGTCCCCCGATTTTTGTATGCAGGAGAAGCGTATGGAATATCTGACTTTTTCCGCCCCCGGCCGGGTGGAGCTGGGGGGCAACCACACGGACCATCAGCACGGCTGCGTGCTGGCGGCGGCCATTGACCGCACCGCCCGGGCACGGGTGCGGCCCACCGGGGAGGGCGTGGTCCGGGTGTTCTCCCGGGGATATGCGCCGGTGGAGCTGGCTCCGGATGACCTGTCCCCCCGGCAGGAGGAGCGGAACACCACCGCCGCCCTGGTCCGGGGCATGGCCGCCGCCTTCCGGCGGAGGGGTCTGCCCTGGCGGGGATTTGACGCGTGGGTGGAGTCCGACGTGCTGCCGGGGTCGGGGCTGTCCAGCAGCGCCGCCTTTGAGGTGCTGCTGGGCCGCATAGGCAATGCCCTGTTCGCCGGGAACAGCCTGACCGCCCCGGACATCGCCCGGATGGGCCAGTGGGCGGAGAACGTGTACTTCGGCAAGCCCTGCGGCCTGATGGACCAGCTGGCCAGCAGCACCGGCGGGCTGGTGTTCATGGACTTCCGGGACCCCGCTGCCCCGCTGGTGCGGCGGCTGGACGCCGCCCTGCCCGGGTACGTCCTGTGCGTGGTGGACAGCGGCGCGGACCACGCGGAACTCACCGAGGCATACGCCGCCATCCCCCGGGAGCTGGGGGCCGTGTGCCGCCTGTTCGGGGCGGAGGTCCTGCGCCAGGTGGAGGAGGCGGAATTTTACCGCCGCCTGCCGGAGGTCCGCCGGGCCGCCGGGGACCGGGCGGTGCTGCGGGCCATCCATGTGTTCGACGAGAACCGCCGGGTGCTGGGCCAGGTGCAGGCTCTGGAAAACGGCGACACGGAGGGCTTCCTGGCCCTGGTCAACGACTCCGGCCGCTCCTCCTGGGAATATTTGCAGAACATCGCCCCGGAGGGGGCCGCCGGACACCAGGAGCTGGCCGTGACCCTGGCCCTGTGCCGCCGCCTGCTGCGGGGCCGGGGAGCCGTCCGGGTACACGGCGGCGGCTTCGCGGGAACGGCCCTGTGCATGGTGCCGGAGGCGGATTATCCCGCCTTCCGGGCGGAGCTGGAGGCCCTCCTGGCCCCGGACTGCTGCCACCGGCTGCAAATCGTATAAAAATCGCCCCTGTATGCCTTTGGCATACAGGGGCGAAGCGTTATTCGTCGTCCTGGATCATCAGATACACGGCGCTGTGCAGGTTGCGGATCTCCACCCGGGGGGCGGAGGGGGCGTATTCGCCGTCCAGGGACCAGGGGATGTCCTCCCGGGTGGTGACGGTGACGCTGCGGACGTGGCGGAAGATCACCCCGGGATAGTCATAGTCCATACGGTTCAGGGCCGTGATGAGGTTTTGCAGGTCCAGGGCGGTTTTGGGCATCCGCAGCAGGATCAGCTCGAACATGCCGTCGTCCATGTGCACCCGCTTGGGGTCCAGCTTCACCAGGCCCCCCAGGGAGGTGGAGTTGCACACCGCGCCGAAGATGAAGTCCCCGTCGAAGGACTCGCCGTCGGCCTCCACCCCGCAGCGGTAGGGCCGCAGGGAGTCCAGATTCTTGATGCCCTCCAGAATGTACGCAAAGTGACCCAGGGCGTTCTTCGTCTCCTGGGACGCGGAGTAGGACGCCTTGGTAAAGGCCCCGAAGGAGGCCACATAGGAGAAATATCGATCGTTGTGGGCCCCCAGGTCCAGGGGATGGGGGGTGCCCTCCACCACCGCCCGGGCCGCCTGCTGCACGGAGGCGGGGATCCGCAGGCTGGCGGCAAAGTCGTTGGTGCTGCCGTTGGGCAGATAGCCTACCGGCGGGCGGTTTTCCAGCTGCATCAGGCCCGACAGCGTCTCGTTGAGGGTGCCGTCTCCTCCGGCGCACACCACCAGGTCATAGTCCCCGCCCCACTGGGCGGCGAAGCGTGTGGCGTCCCCGGCGGCCTGGGTCAGCATCACCCGCACCAGATACCCGGCCCGGCCGAAGGTGGCCACGGCGTCAAACAGAGGGGCGGAGGACTTGGTCTTGCCCGCCCGGGGATTGACAATGAACAACAGGGTCTTATCCATGAACAGTCTCCTTTACCATCGTCGCCTGTGATAATAGTCCCGCCATTATACCGCTTTTCCCGGCGGATTGCAAGCATTTGCAATTTTTAACAAAACGTTCACGTCCCCGGCATTGCAAACCCCGGCCTTTTACGCTATCATGTAAAGTAGTAAATCAGGCCCAGCCGGGCCAACAAAGGAGAAAATAACATGAAGGATAAGAGCGGCTACCTGAAATGGGGTCTGACGATCTTTCTCACCGTCTGCGCCATTCTGGTGTTTTACGACACGTTCTATATGAGCGGCGCACTGCAGCGGCTGCTGTCCAAGCTGGCGTCCATCCTGTCGCCGGTGCTGGTGGGCCTGGTGATGGCCTATCTGCTGGCCCCCATCGTCAACTGGTTTGAAAAGCTCATTCTGGCGGGTCTGCACCGGATCAAGGGGCTGGAAGGGAAGACCATCCCCCACGCCGCCGGGTGGCTGCGGGCCGTCAGCATTCTGCTGACCTGGGCCATTGTGCTGCTGCTGCTGTATCTGATGTTCAGCGTGGTGATCCCCCAGCTCATCGACAGCGTGGTGATGCTCATCAACAACGCCGAGACGTATTACAACAAAATTTACGGCTGGATCACGAACCTGCTGGATAAGAACCCCAAGGTGGAGGACTGGGTCAACGAGAATTTGGAGACCTATTACCAGAATCTGCTGGACCTGCTGACCAACAAGGTGCTGCCCGGCGCCCAGCAGATGCTCACCACCATCACCGGCGGCGTGATCTCCGGCATCTGGGGCCTGGTGAGCTTCGCCATGGACTTCCTGGTGGGCATCATCGTGTCGGTGTATATGCTGGCCATGAAGGAGCAGAGCCTGGCCCGCTGCTGCAAGCTGCTGTACGGCGTGTGCAAGGAGGCCCACGCCCGCTGGATCGCCCGGGCCGTTCGCCGGGCCGACGGCATCTTCAGCGGCTTCGTCCGCGGAAAGCTGCTGGACTCTCTCATCATCGGCATTCTGTGTCTCATCGGCTGCACCATTCTGGGCATGCCCTATGCCCCGCTGGTAAGCCTGATCGTGGGCGTTACCAACGTGATCCCCTTCTTCGGTCCCTTCATGGGCGCGGTGCCCAGCGCCTTCCTGATTCTGCTGGTCAGCCCCAAGAAGTGCCTGTTCTTCGTGATCTTCGTCATCGTTTTGCAGCAGTTCGACGGCAACATCCTGGGCCCCAAGATCCTGGGCGACGCCACGGGCATCTCCAGCTTCTGGGTGGTGGTGGCCATTCTGGTGGGCGGCGGCTTCGGCGGCGTGCTGGGTATGTTCCTGGGCGTGCCGGTGTTTGCCTGCCTGCAGGTGCTGACCAAGTATCTGGTGGACCGGCGTCTGCGCCGCCGGAATATGCCCACCGAGGCGTATTGCTATGTGAACCGGGATCAGGATCAGCCACCGGAGCAGACGGAATAACCGTACATAAAAACCGGGACGCTGCGGCGTCCCGGTTTTTTTACGAAACGGTCAATAAATAGGGCTTATTCCTGGTCCAGGACCAGTTCCATGGTGTCCTGGGCAATCATCAGTTCCTCGTTGGTGGGAACCACCATCACGGTGACGGGGGCGCCGTCCCGGGAGATGATCTGCTCCTTGCCCCGGCAGCGGTTCTTCTCCGGGTCGCAGGTGATGCCCATGAACTCCAGGCCCTGGAGGATGTGGGCACGGGTCTCGGCGGAGTTCTCGCCTACGCCGGCGGTGAACACCACCACGTCCACGCCGCCCATGGCGGCGGCGTACTCGGCGATCATCTTGCGGACCCGGTACTCGAAGATTTCCAGCGCCACGGTGGCCCGGTGATGGTCCTTCTCCGCCGCCTGCTCCAGATCCCGGAAGTCGGAGGACACGCCGGACAGGCCCAGCATGCCGGACTTCTTATTCAGCAGGTTCACGGCCTCGGAGATGGTCATGTCGTACTTGTTGGCGATGAACTCCACCACGCCCACGTCCATGTCACCGGCCCGGGTGCCCATGGGCAGGCCCGCCAGCGGCGTCAGGCCCATGGAGGTATCCACGCAGCGGCCGCCGTCGATGGCGGCCAGGGAGGAGCCGTTGCCCAGGTGGCAGGACACCACCTTCAGCTCCGCCGGGTCACGGCCCAGGATCTCCGCCGCCCGCAGGGACACATAGCGGTGAGAGGTGCCGTGGAAGCCGTAGCGCCGGATCTTGTCGTTTTCATAGTACTCATAGGGGATGGAGTACAGATACGCGTGCTCGGGCATGGTCTGGTGGAAGGCGGTGTCGAACACCGCCACCTGGGGCACGTCGTGGCCCAGGACGGCCCGGCAGGCCTCGATGCCGATGATGTTGGCCGGATTATGCAGAGGCGCCAGGGGGGTGCAGTCCTCCACCGCCTGCATGACCTGGTCGGTGATGAGAACGGAGCTGGCGAAGCTCTCGCCGCCGTGGACCACCCGGTGACCCACCGCGTCGATCTCCTTCATGGAGGAGATGACGCCGTTGTCCGGGTCCACCAGGGCGGACAGCACCGCCTGGATGGCCTCGGAATGGGTGGGCATGGGGACGTCCGCCGCCGACACGGCGGCCTTGCCCTCCACCTGGGGCTTATAGGTGAATTTTCCGTCAATGCCGATGCGCTCGCACAGGCCTTTGGCCAGCAGATGGCCGGTTTCCGGGTCCAGCAGCTGATACTTCAGGGATGAGCTGCCGGCATTGATGACTAATACTTTCATGAAAGACCTCCTTGATTTTTGGTCCCACATTACATGCTGCAGGTTCCTTCTTCTCTATCTCGCAGGATATTGTATCGAAAAGACGGCGGCTTGGCAACCTTTTTTGGAAATAACTGGAAGCAAAATGAAAAAATAGCGGTCAAGGTTTTAACAATGTCAGGTATAGGAAACGGCTGTATTTCATAGGCGGACAAATATGTGAAAATCCTGGCAAACGGACCGATTCATTTGTTAGAGTTTTCACGGAGTTCCCGCCTGACAGGCGGGAACCGGGGGTCATAGGCCTCCCGAAGGCTGTCCGCCACAGGGGAACAGCTTCCTCGTGATCTCCCCGAAAAATGGGAAAAAATCCGGGCCAGTCCACACAGACTGACCCGGTTTTTCCTGTTTGACTGGCTATCTTACTTGCCCATGGGGGCGCCGCAGTGGGGGCAGAAGTTGCTGTCGGACACGGTGCCGCATACGGAGCAGGTCTTGGCATCGCCGGACTCCGCCTGGGGCTCCTCGTCCTGGGTTTCCTCCTTGCGCTTGGCGGCCTCCAGCTGGGCGATCTTCTCCTTGGAGGCGTTGACGGCGGCCACGACGTCCTTCACGGCGTCGGGCAGCTCACCCTGAAACTCGGAGACGAACCACTCGCCGATGGCCCGGTAGTTCTTCTCGATCTCCCGCTGCTCGGAGAGAATTTCCATGTTCACCTTGGCGGCGTCGGTGGCAGCCTTGGCCTTCTCGGTGGCGGTCTCCGCCAGATCCTTGGCCTTTTCGGCAGCCGCACCGGCCACCAGCTGGGCCTTCTTGGTCAGTTCATCAAAAAATGCCATAGCAATGATCTCCTTTCAGATTCTGATTAATGCTTAATTAGGGCTATTATACACCAGGGTGGGCGGTTTTGTCAATGCTCGATCCAGTCGGAGGCACGGCCCACCGCCCGCTTCCACAGGCGATAGTCCCGGTCGCAGTCCGCCTGGGGCCGCAGGGGTTCAAACACCCGCTGGCTCCGGCGCAGACGGGTCAGCTCCTCCAGACCGCTCCACACGCCGCAGCTGAGGCCCGCCAGGGCCGCCGCGCCGAAGGCGGTGGTCTCCACCATCCGGGGCCGGTCCACGGGGATGCGCAGCAGATCCGCCTGCAGCTGCATGAGAATGTCCGACACGCTGGCCCCGCCGTCCACCCGCAGGGCGGTGATGTCGCACCCGGCGTCCTGCCGCATGGCCAGCATCAGGTCCGTCACCTGATAGGCGATGCACTCCAGCACCGCCCGGGCGATGTGGGCCCGGCCCGTGCCCCGGGTGACGCCCAGAATGGCCCCCCGGGCGTACATATCCCAATACGGCGCCCCCAGGCCGGTGAAGGCCGGCACCACCACCACGCCGCCGGAGTCCTCCACGGACTCCGCCAGACGGTCGCACTCCGGAGCGGAGTCGATCAGGTGCAGCTCGTCCCGCAGCCACTGGATGGTGCTGCCGCCGTTGAAAACGCTGCCCTCCAGGGCATAGGCCGTGCGGCCCTCCACCTGCCAGGCCACGGACGTCACCAGCCCCGCCCGGCTGCGGACGGGCTTTTCCCCCACGTTCATCAGGGTGAAGCAGCCGGTGCCGTATGTATTCTTGGCTTCGCCCGGGCGGAAGCAGGTCTGGCCGAACAGGGCGGCCTGCTGGTCCCCTGCCGCGCCGCACACCGGCACTCCCGCCAGCTTTTCCAGGCCCGGGATGCCTTTTTTCACCAGGCCGTATACCTGACTATTGGCCACGGGAAGGGGCAGAATAGACATGGGTATCTCCAGCAGCTCGCAGAGCTCCGCATCCCAGCACAGGCGGTGGATATCAAACAGCATGGTCCGGGAGGCGTTGGAGTAGTCCGTGACGTGGGAGCCGGTCAGCTGCCAGATGAGCCACGTTTCCACCGTGCCGAACAGCAGCTCTCCCCGGTCCGCCTTTTCCCGGGCGCCGGGGACGTTGTCCAGCACCCAGCGGATCTTGGTGGCGGAGAAGTAGGCGTCGATCAGCAGGCCCGTGGCGGACTGGATGCGCTCCTCCAGCCCCCGGCGCTTCAGCTCCTCGCAGAACTCCGCCGTCCGGCGGCACTGCCAGACGATGGCGTTGTATACCGGCCGGCCGGTGGTCTTGTCCCAGAGGATGGTGGTCTCCCGCTGGTTGGTGACGCCGATGCCGGCCACCTCCCCCTCCAGCCCGGCTGCGGCCTGGGCCGCCGCACGGCGCTCCGTCTCCCAGATCTCCATGGGGTCATGCTCTACCCAGCCGGGCTGGGGATAGAGCTGGCGGAAGGGAAACTGGGCCTTGGACACAATGTCGCCCAGGCGGTCAAACACGATGGCCCGGGAGCTGGTGGTCCCCTGGTCCAGCGCCAGAATATAGGTTCCCATAGAAGTCTCCTCTTTCTTTTTGTTTCAGAGTATGCTAATATAGGGTATTATAACACAGAAAGGACAGGATTACCATGACGGATTTCCAGGAATTTACCTTTCTTTCCAGCGACGGCCACACCCAACTTCACGGGGCACAGTGGACTCCGGCGGACCGGGAGCCCATTGCCGTTTTACAGATCGCCCACGGCGTGGCGGAGCACATCCTGCGGTATGACGATTTTGCCCGGTATCTCAACGACCGGGGCATCCTGGTGGCGGGACACGACCACCTGGGCCACGGCAAGTCCCTGCCGGAGGGCGGCACGCCGGTGTATTTCGGCGACGGCAGTACCTGGGAGACGGTGGTGGACGACATCCACCTGCTCCATGACCGGCTGCGGGAGCAGTATCCGGATCTGCCCATCCTGCTGATGGGCCACAGCATGGGGTCGTTCCTGTCCCGGTCGTACCTGATCCGCTATCCCGGCACGGTGGACGCCGCCATCATCATGGGCACCGGCTGGCAGCCGGAGATGACCATCCGGGGCGGCCTGCTGCTGGCGGGAATTCTGTCCGGGCTCAAGGGGCCGGACGCCGTCAGCAAGATGGTGACCAATATGGCCTTCGGGGCCTATAACAAGGCCTTCGGCGACAAGCCCCGGACCCCCAACGACTGGCTGTCCGCCGACACGGACAACGTGGACCGGTATATGGCGGACCCCCTGTGCGGCGCGGACGCCACGGTGGGCCTGTTCCGCCAGATGCTGCGGGGCCTGCGGTTCAACCAGACCCCCGGGAACATCGACCGGATGGACAAAAACGCCCCCATCCTGCTGATCGCCGGGCAGGACGACCCGGTGGGCGATATGGGAGCCGGTGTCCGGCGGACTCACGACGCCTTCAAGCGGGCGGGGATCAGGGACGTGACCCTGAAGCTGTATCCCGGCCTGCGGCATGAAATTCTCAACGAGGCCGCCATGCGGGACACGGTGTACGGCGACATCGGGGCCTGGCTGGACCGGGTGCTGGGCTAACGCAGAGACGCCAGCAGGTTGGGCAGGCCCAGCAGGTCCACGTTGTGGGTCCGGCGCAGCAGGCGGACGGTGAAGAAGCTGTCCGCCGTCAGCACCAGCAGCAGGGCCAGCCCCGCCCCGGCGGGGGCGTGCAGGGCGATGGGGTGCAGCAGGGGTTGCACCTGCCGGAGGGCGAAGGCCGTCAACGGACCCCATATCACCGCAAAGGGCACGCAGACCCGGCGGTTCAGATCCATGTGGGTGCCGGAATAGTCCCAGAACATGACCCCCAGCAGCTTGTCATAGAGAAAGTGTACGGCGTATTCCACGGCGGTGGCCGTGAGGCCGCCGTAAAAGGCCAGGCGGAAGAAGCCCCGGGTCAGGTCGGCGGGCAGATGCAGCACCGCCAGCATGGCCAGGCCGTACACCGGGCACAGGGGCAGCAGGAGAAAGCACTTGCGCACCTGATGCTGGGACCCGGTGACGGCGGCGAAGATTTTTTCCAGCAGATATCCCAGAAAGCTATACAGACAAAACAGCCACAGCCAGTACACGGCGACGCCTCCCTTCCCCCTCATTCTGCCCCGGGAGGGCTGCCGCGATACCCGGGCAAAGGCGGGGAAAGGGAGGAAAGATATGGACCAGTGGGAGCAGCTGCGGCAGCAGTGCATGAGCTGCCGGGCCTGCGGCCTGGCGGATACCCGGACCAATGTGGTGTTCGGGGTGGGGTCCCCCACGGCGGAGGTGCTGCTGGTGGGCGAGGCCCCCGGGGCCAACGAGGACCAGCAGGGCGAGCCCTTTGTGGGAGCCGCCGGGAAGCTGCTGGACGATATGCTGGCCATGATCGGCCTGCGGCGGCAGGAAATCTACATCACCAACAGCGTCAAGTGCCGCCCGCCCAAAAACCGGGACCCTCTGAACACCGAAAAGGACGCCTGCGCCGGATTTCTGCGGCGGCAGCTGGAGCTGATGCAGCCGAAGATCCTGGTGTGCCTGGGACGCATCAGCGCGGCGGAGATCATCAAGCCGGATTTTAAGATCACCCAGGAACACGGGCAGTTTTTTGAGAAAAACGGCATGTGGATGACGGCCCTGTATCACCCGGCGGCCCTGCTGCGGGACCCGGGCAAGAAGCCGGAAACCTTCCAGGACCTGAAGCGCCTGCAGGCCAAGATCCGGGAGGTCTGCACCCGGACGCCCATGGAATTTGCGTGAGCTACATCAAAAATCGCCGGGGGGGGCATAGCCCCTCCGGCGATTCAGCTTGTCAAAAAAGTCCGGCTTTCCTTCCGATGAACCGTCTCCCGGCTTCTTGCACGGACGCCCTCTTACAGGAAGAACTTCCGGTGCAAAGACCGGCGCAGGGGCTTGCACACGGCGATGATCAGCAGCATGGCCCCCAGCAGCACCCCCGCCGCCAGGGGATAGAAGGACCACATGAACGTGTGATGCAGCCCGAAGGTCAGGTTCAGCAGGAACTCGATGAGCACCGCCAGTCCGCCTCCGGCAATCAGCGCCCCGCCGAAGATATACAGGTGCCCCCGGCTCAGATACCGCAGCAGCGTCACCACCGTAGTCACCAGAACCCCGATGGTCCCCGTGACCGGAAGGGCGAAGGTCAGGAACCAGTGTCCGCCGGTGGCGAAGTTGATATACAGCAGGTACAGCCCGATGGCCGCGAAGTCCGCCGGGACGAAGATCACCGGGTTGGGCTTTCTGAACCACAGAGGCAGCACCGCCAGGATGTACAGCAGCGCCACGCCGCCTGCGGCGTACCCGGACCACAGAATGGCCCCGTTGACGCTCCAGTCGCACAGGATGCAGATCACGATGGGCAGCACCGCCAGCATGGTCAGGATGAACAGCGCTCCGGAGCGGTTCACCTCCTCGGGATGGCCCATGGGGTCCGGCGGAAAGGGAGGCTCCCCCTGCTGCCGGGGCATATCCGGGTGAAACACCCGGGTCCCGCACAGGGGACACACGGTTTCGCTGTCGGCCAGCTCCACGCCGCAATTGATGCAATACATATCGGACACTCCTTTCCCTTATCCCCGGCCCCGGCGGTTGCTCTCCACCTTCACAGGCAGACCCAGCCGCTGCAGGACCCGGTAAAAATGCAGCTCCAGCTCTGGCTCCTGGATGCTGCGGATGCAGTTGATATACATGGTCCCGTTCCAGGACACCACGCCGCAGTCGTGGGGCGCAGCGGCCTGAACGCCGATGATGAAGTCCAGCCTCTGCACATACGGGGCCATGGCCTCCGGCAGCTCCACCGCCCCAAGGTTTGACAGGCACAGGCAGGACTTCCGCTCGCCCACGGTGTCGAACACCGCCTTCATGGCGATGTTCTTGATGAACAGGGGCATCACCTTCAGCACCGGGGACTTCTCGCTGGCCACATTGGCGGCGAACTTGGAGCGCAGGGTGTGGGTGTTGTTCTCCAGGCCCATCCGGTGGTGCACGGCGGCGCAGATCTCGGAGAAGGTATAGTCCCCGGTGCGGGGATCGATCTCCGGGGTGATATACGAGGCAAAGTTCCGCAGGCTGCGGCTGGGGAACAGGGTCCGCAGGTTCACCGGCAGCAGCACCTTCACCGGCTTGCGGCGGCTGCGCCGGGGCACCTTCTCCGCCTGCAGGTCGGCGATGGCCTGCATCATGGCGGCGCACAGCAGCTCCGTCACGGACACCCCGTATTTCCTTGCGCACACCCGCACCCGGTCCACCGGCACCATCATGGTCACCAGGTTCTTGTATCCGTCCTTTTCCGGGGTGCCGCTGAGGTGATAGGCGGTGCTCTCCGCCCGGCTGGCGGTAACGTCCCCGGCATAGCGCAGGAAGCTGTCCTCCAGCTCCTGGGGGCTTGGCTCCTCCAGCCGGCCCAGAACGCCCTTTTCCGCCGGAACGGTGATGCCGTACTTCTGGCACAGGTACTCCGCCACCAGGGTTTTCAGGAAAATGAGCCCCCCGGTGCCGTCGGTGACGGCGTGGAAAAACTCCACTGCCACCCGGTTATGATACACCAGCACCCGGAAGGCGCAGCGCCGCACCTGGCCGAAGGGAACGTGGGCCAGGGGGCAGCTCTTTTCCGGCTGGATTTCCGGGGCCTGGGGGATCTCCTCCAGATAGTACCAGAACACCCCCCGCCTCAGCCGCACGGCCATGGACGGGAACCGCCGCACCGTCACGTCCAGAGCCGCCCGCAGCACGGGCACGTCGATGGGCTCCGTCAGGGTGGCGGACAGGCGGAAGAAGTTGTTCCAGTTCCGGCGCTTGGCGGCGGGATAGATCTTGGCGGCGTTGTCCAGCCGCATCCACCGCAGGCTCCGGGCCGGGGACAGGGTCCGGTCCAGGAAGTGGTTGATGGCCTCAAAATCCTGCTCCATATTCTCGTTGAGGCAGTACAGCACATAGGCGTGCCACCGCTCCGGGGCGATGTGCAGCCTGCTGCGGCACCCGGCGGCCAGGAGCTTTTCGTGCAGGGCCCGGGTGTCGTCCAGCATCACCTCGTCCCCGCCCACAAACAGCAGAGACGGCGGCAGGCCCGTCAGGTCGCCGAACAGCGGCGAGCACAGGGGGTCCGTGGGGTCCTGAGTATAGCACCCCGCGTAAAACTGCAGCAGCTCCGGGGTCATGGAGGGGTCGTTTTCCCGGTTCTCCCGATAGGAATCCCCGGAGCCGGTCAGGTCCGTCCACGGGGAGATGCCGATCAGGCCGCAGGGCAGCTCCATGCCCAGCTCCTTCAGCTTCAGGCACAGACAGTAGATCAGCCCGCCTCCAGCGGACTCCCCGGCCAGCATGATCTGCCCCGGCTCATAGCCCTTCTGCAGCAGGTACTGATAGCTCTCCAGCGCGTCGTCCAGGGCCGCCGGATACGGATGCTCCGGGGCCAGGCGATAGGCCGGGCAGAACACCCGCACGCCGCACTCCGAGGCCAGGGCGGCGGCAAAGCCCTTGGCGTATTCCAGACTGCCGCAGGTATAGCCCCCGCCGTGGAGATACAGGATCACCCCGGTGCGGCGCTGGTCCTTGGGCATGACCCACGCCCCCTGAAAATGCTCAAAATCGTGGTCCCGCACCAGCACCTCCCGCCGGTGCAGGGCGGTCATCAGCTCGCCCAGCTTGTCCTGGCCCTTCCGGGTGGCCTCCAGAGACAGGCCCGCCACAAAGGGCTTGAAAAAAGACAGCTGCGAGCGAACCAGCTTTGCGTGCAGCTCCATGCAATGTCGTTCCTTTCCTGAAAATCTTCTGAACCCTTTTATTATACCAGTTATCCCGGCCCGGAACAAGATTTTGCGAAAAAAAGTCCGTTGTTGGTTTTTAACAGACGCAGCCGCCGCAAAGCGGCCAAAATGTGACCTCCCGGGGGTTTTCATTTGCCTGAGGCTATGATACAATAACTTTTTGTGAATCGAAATCAAGGAGGGGATAGTCCCATGGAAAAGGAAAACAAGCTGGGCACCATGCCCATTTCCAAGCTGATTATCAACATGTCCCTGCCCATTATCATCTCCATGCTGGTGCAGGCCCTGTACAACATCGTGGACAGCGTGTTCGTGTCCCGGGTGTGCGAGCAGGCGCTGACCGCCGTGTCCCTGGCGTTTCCGGCCCAGAACCTGATGATCGGTCTGGCCACCGGCACCGCCGTGGGCGTCAACGCCCTGATGGGCCGGGCCCTGGGGGCCAAGGATCAGAAGCGGGCCAACGCCGTGGCCATCAACGGCGTATTCCTGGCGGTGGTGGGCTTTGCCATCTGCGCCGTGCTGGCGCTGCTGTTTGCCGGGCCCTTTTTCCGGTCCCAGACCCAGATCGACTACATTGTGGAAAACGGCACGGACTATCTGCTGGTCTGCTGCTGCGGCTCCCTGGGCCTGTTCTGCGAGATCATGTTCGAGCGGCTGCTGCAGGGCACCGGCCGGTCCATCCTGTCCATGTATTCCCAGGGCCTGGGCGCCATTGTGAACATTGTGCTGGACCCCATCTTCATCTTTGTGTTCGACATGGGCGTTACCGGCGCGGCGGTGGCCACGGTCATCGGACAGTTCTGCGGCTGTATTCTGGCACTGATCTTCAACCTGAAGAAGAACAAGGAGATCCATTTGCAGTTCCGGGGCTTCCGGCCCAACTGGCGGCTGGTGGGCAACATCTACGCCATCGGTCTGCCCAGCGTCATCATGGTGGCCATCGGCTCGGTGATGACCTTCTGCATGAACAAGATCCTCATCGCGTACCACTCCGCCAAGGAGACGGCGGCCACGGCTTTCGGCATCTACTTCAAGCTCAACAGCTTCATCTTCATGCCGGTGTTCGGCCTGAACAACGGCGTGGTGCCCATCGTGGCCTATAACTACGGGGCCCAGAACCGGCTGCGGATGGTGGAGACCATCAAGCGCAGCGCCATCTACGCCTCCTGCATCATGGTGCTGGGCGTGATCATCTTCTGGGCCATTCCCGGGCCTCTGCTGAAGATCTTCGATGCCACGGACACCATGCTCCAGGTGGGCGTCCCTGCCCTGCGGATCATCTCCCTGAGCTTCTGCATGGCCGGAGCCTGCATCGCCCTGGGCAGCTCCTTCCAGGCCCTGGGCAAAGCGGTGTACTCCATGACCACCTCCATCATCCGGCAGCTGGTGTTTCTGGTGCCCATCGCCTATGTCCTGGCCCGCTACGGCCATTCTATCGGCAACGATGATCTGGTCTGGTGGAGCTATCCCCTGGCGGAGATCGCCTCCCTGCTGGTGACCCTGGTGTTCTTCCGGCGGCTGTACCGCACCCTCATCGCCCCGCTGCCTGCCAACGGCGGCGCGCCGGTCCACGACGACTCCGACGACGATCCCATCGGCGAATAAACGAAACATAAAGGGATGGCTCTGCCCAACCGGCAGAGCCATTCTGTTATATGCTTTTCACACGGCGGCGGTTTCCGGGGACGGTTCCTTGGCGGGCTCCTCCTGGCAGAAGGGGTACTCCAGCATCCGGGGCAGGCGCATATACCGCCGGAAGTCGTTGCAGAAGGCGGCGTACTCATACCCGGTGCAGATGCGCTCGTCCATCACCACGCCGATGGGCATCATCTTCTTGGTCAGGTCGCCGGACATGTAGTTGGGCACAGGCTTGCCCATGCACACGAACACGCTGGTGGTGCCGAATTCATAGCAGTGGTGGTGGATATAGCTGGTCTTGATGGAGGCCAGATTGGTGATGAACATGCTGGTGTGGAAGGGGGACAGCTCGATGATCTTCCGGGGCAGCAGGCCGTGCTTATCCAGGTGATAGGCCAGCCACACCACAAATTTCGGCAGCCCCGGCACGGAGAACATGAACTTCGCAAATTTGTCGGTGCTGTTGGACTGATGCTCCGCCTTGTTGGCGTCGATGGCGTCCTTGATCTTCTGGTTCACGGTGAACACCGTGTCGTTCTCGTCCAGATACACCTTCAGCGTGGTCTCGTTGACCACCCCGTCGGCCTGCTTTTTCAGGATCACGAAGGACACGCAGAAGTGATTGCGGCGATAGATGCGGCCGTTCATCACGAAATAATTGAGCTTTGGATTGCGCAGCACCGCCTTGTAATAGGCGGAGATGATGACGCTCATATGGTTCAGCCGGACTCCGGCCCGGCGGTGGGTGCGGATAAAGTCCTTGATGACCTCCTCGTCGATGTTCTCGGTAACGGAGTTCCATGCGTCATAGCGCTTGGGCATGATATAGGGGATGGCCGCCACCAGCGGCGGCAGATCCTTTACGCGGGTTCCATCAGGGCGCATTGCGTTGCCCTCCTCTTTTGTCAGATAAAGCTATTATACGGCATCTTTACAGGGATTGCAATGGAGAATGTGGATTTTCACAAAAAGCCCTTTTCAAGTCTGTCCGCCGGTGGTATAATGTTTCCATTATTTTGTACTACAGGGGGAATCACAGCCATGAAAAAGACCGTTTTACGCAAATATGCCCAGCTCATCGCCCAGGCCGGCGTCAACGTGCAGCCCGGCCAGGAGGTGTTCATCGCCGCCGACCTGGATCAGCCGGAGTTTGTGAAGATGCTGGTGGAGGAGTGCTACAAGCGCAAGGCCAAGAAGGTGGTGGTGGACTGGAGCTATCAGCCCCTGCAAAAGCTGCACTACCGCTATCGCACCCTGACCACCCTATCCAAGCTGGACAACTATGAGGAGGCCCGCTGGCAGCACTATGTGGACACCATCCCCTGCCGCATCTATCTGCTGTCGGAGGACCCCGACGGCCTCAACGGCATCAACCAGGAGAAGATGGCCAAGTCCCAGCAGCGGCTCTATCCCACCATCCGCAAATACCGGGACCAGATCGAGAACAAGTATCAGTGGTGCATCGCCGCCGTGCCCGGCGCGGCCTGGGCCAGGAAGCTGTTCCCGGGCCTGCGCACCAGCCAGGCCATGGAGAAGCTGTGGGAGGCCATCCTGTCCACCAGCCGGGTGGATGAGGACCCCGTGGCCGCCTGGGACGCCCACAACAAGGACCTGCACGACCGGTGCCAGTATCTCAACAGCCTGCACCTGCGGCAGCTGAAGTATAAGAGCGCCAACGGCACGGACCTGACCGTGGGCCTGATCCCGGAGGGGCAGTTCTGCGGCGGCGGCGAAACCAGCCTGCAGGGGATCTTCTTCAACCCCAACATCCCCACCGAGGAGTGCTTCACCTCCCCCATGAAGGGCCAGGCCGAGGGCATCGTCTATTCCACCAAGCCCCTGAGCTATCAGGGTCAGCTCATCGACGAGTTCTGGATCCGCTTCCACGAGGGCAAGGCCGTGGAGTGGAACGCCAAGGTCAACAACGACCTGCTGACCAAGCTCATCACCATGGACCAGGGCAGCTGCTATCTGGGCGAGTGCGCCCTGGTGCCCTTCGACTCCCCCATCAACCAGTCCGGCCTGCTGTTCTACAACACGCTGTTTGACGAGAATGCCTGCTGCCACCTGGCCCTGGGCATGGGCTTTGCCGACACCATCCGGGACTTCCAGAGCAAGACCCTGGAGGAGTGCCGCAGCCTGGGCGTCAACGACTCCATGGTCCACGAGGACTTCATGATCGGCTCGGCGGATCTGTCCATCGACGGCGTATGCCAGGATGGGAAAACCGTTCCCCTGTTCCGGAACGGCACCTGGGCATTTTAATAAGGAGTGCATTTCCATGTCTGATACCATCGCCGCCATTGCCACGGCCCCGGGGCCGTCGGCCATTGGCGTGGTGCGCCTGTCCGGGCCGGACACCTGCGCCGTGCTGGACCGGGTGTTCCGCCCGAAAAACGGCCGCCCCATGTCCCGGCAGGAGCCCCGCCGCCTGGTGCTGGGGGACGTGCTGGACCGGGACGGCCAGGTCATCGACAGCGCCCTGGCGGTGCTGTTCCCCGGCCCCGGCAGCTACACCGGCCAGGACTGCGGCGAGCTGCAGTGCCACGGAAGCCCGGTTGTGCTGGACGCGGCCCTGGCCGCCATGCTTGCCGCCGGAGCCCGCCAGGCCAAGGGCGGCGAGTTCACCCGCCGGGCCTTTCTCAACGGCCGCATGGACCTTTTGCAGGCGGAGGCCGTGGCGGACCTGATCGACGCCGAGACCGCCCAGGCCGCCCACAACGCCGTGGGCCAGCTGGAGGGGGTCCTCAGCCGCACCGTGGCGGAGATCTACGACGGCCTGATGGCCATTGTCTCCCGGTTTTACGCTGTGGTGGACTATCCCGACGAGGACATCGGCGACCTCCAGCGGGAGGACATGCTGGATACCCTCCGCCGCGCCGAAAACCGGCTGGAGGAGCTGCTGGCCACCTTTTCCCGGGGAAAGCTCCTGAAGCTGGGGGTCCCCACGGTGATCCTGGGCCGCCCCAACGTAGGCAAGTCCTCCCTGCTCAACGCCCTGCTGGGCTATGACCGGGCCATCGTCACCGACGTGGCCGGAACCACCCGGGACACGGTGGAGGAAAAGGTCCGGGTGGGCCATGTGCTGCTGCGCCTGTGCGACACGGCGGGCATCCACCAGACGGAGGACGCCGTGGAGAAGATCGGCGTGGAGCGGGCCCGGGCCGCCGCCCGCCAGGCCTCCCTGGCCCTGCTGGTGCTGGACGGCTCCAGCCCCCTGACCGACGCCGACCGGGAGGCCATGGACCTGGCCCGGCAGGCGCCCAATCTGCTGGTGGCGGTGAACAAATCCGACCTGCCCCGGGCGGTGGACATCGGCCGCCTGGCCGACGAGTTCGACAACGTGGTGTCCCTGTCCGCCCGCAGCGGCGAGGGGGTGTCCGTCCTGTGCGACGCCATCGGGGCCATGTACCCCGCCGGGGAGGGCCGCCCCGGGGAGCTGCTGACCAACGCCCGCCAGGCCGACGCCGTGTCCCGGGCCCTGGCCTCCGTCCGCAGCGCCCGCAGTGCCCTGCGCATCGGCATGACCCCGGACGTGGTGCTCACCGACGCCGAGGCCGCCCTGGAGGCCCTGGGGGAGCTGAACGGAAAGCACATCCGGGACGACCTGATCCAGACCATTTTCTCCCGCTTCTGCGTGGGAAAATAAAAGGCCGCAAAACACACCGGGGCAGCACTCCCCTGCCCCGGCCCGTCCCGGGAAAAAATCGGGACAAAACCCGACTTTTGCGGGATGTCCCGCCGGAAACCGGGACAATTCTGGCCAAAACCGGCGGAAATCCAAAATTTATTCTTTACAACCGGCGCATTTTGTGCTATCGTATCAGAGTACGCTGTGTGCGTGCCATGCCCCTTGCCTTAGTCCCGTGGATGCTCTGCCTGTCCCGGCACTCAGGATGCGGGCGCAATAAAAGAAAGGTGGAAACACAACTATGATGCTGAAAGATCAGAAGACCTCCATCATCGAGGCCAACCGCACCCACGAGACCGACACCGGTTCCCCCGAGGTCCAGGTCGCTATCCTCACCGAGCGCATCAACCAGCTCACCGCGCACCTGAAGGTTCATCCCCATGACTTTCACAGCCGCCGCGGCATGCAGATGATGATCGGTAAGCGCCGTCGTCTGCTGGACTATCTGGCCAAGAAGGACATCGAGCGTTATCGTGCCCTGATCGCCAAGCTGGGTCTGCGTAAGTAAGCTGAAAACAGGGTGGTGTGCCGTGCGCACCACCCTTCTTTCACACTATCCCCTGCCCGTGTGCGGAGCCGATCAAAGCCTTTAGCAGTTGAAAAAACGCCGGAATTTCCGGATTTTCCGGCATTTTTTCAAGTGCTAAACGGCCCCGGCTCCCATGCGGAAAAATCAAATGAAAAGGAGCCAAACCATGTCTACCATCATCACCCACCGGCAGTTCCCCCACTACCACAAGTACACCATGGACCTGGCGGGCCGCCCCCTGACCCTGGAGGTGGGCAAGCTGGCCGAGCTGGCCAACGCCGCCGTTATGGTCACCTACGGCGAGACCAGCGTGCTGTGCTGCGTCACCGCCGCGCCCCGTCCCCGGGACGGCATCGACTTCTTCCC
>OIWQ01000963.1_pt1 | contig 36348 bp, 30 predicted proteins | sample 1587571 | NCBI WGS metagenome assembly OIWQ01 (sample SAMEA3888910, study PRJEB22519) | human gut metagenome | biome: human gut; feature: human-associated habitat; material: faeces | place: Denmark | collected 2010
AAGTCAGGGCTTTGTGATTTTTTTAGAATAAGAGGGTTTTGACACGCCCTCTTTTCAAAGCTTCTAGTATCCTTTTCTGCACACGCAAGGGAAAGATAATTGTGGAGGAGTCCTTAGATTATAACGTAAAAGAGGATATGTCAAAATTTACAAGTTTGCAAGTTCTGACATTCCATCAATGAATAGAATTAAGATATATAATTATTTTGAATATGTGGTATTAAAATCACCATGTCCTCCTGAGAGTTTACCGTCATGCCATCTGAAAATATCACATTTACCTTTGGGATCGGTTAGAGTTGAAGGATAATACAAGAAAATAGTATTTCCTTCTATCTCGTATGTACCGGGATAAGTGTTTGTTTCAGATCCATCAATAAATATTGCCTTATATATTCTCTCAAAAGAACCATCTGAGGAAAACGTTATAGCCATATATATAGTAATACCATCAGCAGTATAACTCATTTTCCACGTTCCAAGCAAATCTTCCTTTGTAAACGACGATTTTAGCTTGCTTGCCACTTCTGCCATAGGTACACTTAGTATTTGGGTTTTGCCTATTAGTGTACCATCAACAGAAACGGATATGAACAATGGCATCTTTCCTGTGTCAACTTTTTGGAATGTATCAGCATTGCCAACGGCAAGCGACAGCACTCCAAAATCGTTGCTTGTGGCACGTTGTGTGCCAGTGTAGACAATACCGTCTTGCGAGTCGGTTATTGTTATGGTGGCATTTACGGTTGTGTTGGCGCGTGGCTCACCAGTAGCCTTGTTTAGTAACGATACTTGGTAGCCTATCTGGGCCTTGGCAGATGTGGCAAAAAGAAGAAGACTAATGACAATACCAAATATATAGTTTGAGGTGTGTGTGCTTGTAAAATATTTCTTTTCCATAATTCTTTGTATTTTAAAGTTTGTTATTGTTTTGTTAATGTTATTGTTTCATTTGTTTCTGCATCCATACATTTTAATGTTGTTTCCGTGATAGAGTTTACGATGAATATCTGGGCAGTGTCGTTGTCAAGATACAGCGTAAGTTTGCCACTTTGTGGATAGTTTGTGTAATAGGTGAACTCATGTGATACAGAGTTGGCATTAAGAGTGCCGCTATTGTCATCACGGAAAGTATATGTCGCTTGTTGTTCGTCAATTATACCTTTCCATGTGCCTAATAGCCAGTTGTTTTCATTGTTTCCAATAAAAACAGTTTGTACAAATTGTTTCTTTCCAAAATCTTTATCATATATAGGTGTCGGAATATGTGGTCCTGCCTTATACAGTATGCTGTCATTTGATGTTTCTCCACTATATGGTATACCCGACAAAGCCATTGTTATTCCGTTAGACATAGTAAATACCATAGGTTGTATTGGCATATCATTATTGAAAGCGATGTTGTCAGCTTTCAATGTGTAGCCCGCATAGTGGACAATAGGACGAATGTCAACCTCTTTGGAAATAATATTCTTAGATGTTATATCCATTTCTGTTGCATAGCACAATTTCTCCTGGTCTTGACTATCTATAGGATTAACATAACAGCTGTCGACACTAATATTGCTCTTGTCTGCAATTTCGAAGCCAATCTCTTTTGGAATCTCCATAAGCGAGTCTGGCTTTATTTTTACAGCCACTTCTACAATATCCTTTTTGAGGGTTTTAGGTCTTACGGCTTTGGAATAGAGAAACAACGGCAATAGATCATATTTCTTCTTGAAGTAATCCTTTTGCCAGTCAAATATATTGCTCTCATGCTCCTCATTTGTAAACCAGTTGCGAGTGTAATATGTAGCTTCGCCTTTTAGTCGGAGACAGGCGGATAAATTAGCTTTACCATAAGCTTCTATGGTGTAACCTTTTGCTAATTGGGTAATTACGCCTAAACCAAATTCGCTGTTAAAGCATGGACCAAAGCGCATTTTAGCACGCACGCCTGCCGTTTCTTGAAGCACGTTAAAGTCGAATATCGGAGCTACTCCAAAATATAGTTCTCCATCGCATATTATTTCGGTACTTGCGTGATCGTTACCATCAGCTTTTTCAGTAGTCATAGTAAAAGCAGGTTTGCTGCCTTTTTTGCTTGAGTAGTTAATGTGCGTTACCATATTTCGTTCGGCATCCATATTGCACAACATCTCTGCATTGATGCTTACAAAAGGCTTAAGATAGAAATAAGGAGTGAACACCATTGCATAGCGTCCTAATGGTATCTTTAATCCATCCCAATCTTTATAAAACTTAGACTTACTGATGTCTACCGACATTGAAGTTCCTAATGAATGATGCAAGTCGGCTTTGAAACTGTAATAGCCATCCAATGGTCTTGCCACAATACTGGAGTTTTTTATGTTCAGGTTGTAATTAACTCCGAATTTTGCGCTGTTGCCATTAAATTCAACATTAAAGTCTTTAGAGAAATAAATATTGTTAATGTCTATTGGTGATTTTCTTCTGTTTGTACTTTGTGTTGTTGCATAGTTAGGTGTGTCTACACTGCCGGCAAAGAATAGTCGATCGAATATATCTTTGAATTCAACCTCTGTAACGTTTATGGCATATGCATCATCGGTGCGTGTTACATTGTTCACTTTAACAGCAAGTCCATTAGGAAAAATTTCGTTTCTTTCTCCGTAAAATAATATGTAGCCTTTACTTGGTAATATATTGGAAGGGGTAGAAAGCTTGTAAAAGATATTAGTGCCGTCATATCTTATAATCCATTGGCAGTCTACGTCATTTAGTTGACGGACCTCTTTTTTGAATACAGTTTCGTTTCGGCTTCCAAAAGCAACGCTGTCTATCTCGTTGATAGGTATAATAATGGCTGTGTCTGGCGAATAGAAAATCTGTGATACTATATCTTCGTGTTTGATATTGGAAGTATCAAGTCGCGAATATACAATACTGTCAAGCTGTTCGGAAAAGAACAGATTCACTTCGCCAGTGTTTCTGAATACCAACACTTGCTCGCCTCTCTCTGTTTGTGCACATATTGGCAATAATGCGATAAGTGAAAGGAATAAAGTGATGATTTTTTTTCATGTCCTTGTAATTTTAACTGTTTCATTGCCTACTTGTAGAAGAAGGATATTCTCCGTATACTTATTTAAATCAATGGATAGCATTTTTTTATCTGTTTTATCCACTGGTAGTTGCAAGCCACTAATTGTAAATAGCTTAACATTTATATTGGAAGATGCTAATTTGATTGTAACTTGGTTGCCATTCTTGGAGTATGAGTAGTCCTTATTAGTTGGATTTTTAATATCTACGGTTTCAGAGTCTTCAAAAGTGTATTTGCTTATGTTTGACAACAGATACTGTTCTGTCATAATTGTTATGACATTTCCATTGAATAAGATTTTGGGTTCTTGGGCTACTGGCAATATAAGCTTGCTACCATTTGTAAAATGTAGCAACATACAGTCTCTTGGAATAGCTTTTGCCGAATATGCACATATACATGCCATAGTGGCGGCCAATAAAAGTTTTTTCATAAATATGTTTTTGTTAGTTGGTAATGTTGCGTTTGTTTAGTACGCGTTGGTAACTTCTGCAAAGTTAAGTAACAATAAAAAAAATGAGCAAATATTTAGTGAAGAATTATTATTTTTTCTCCATATATATCCTTGCCCATTCAAAATCTTGTTTATATATTTGTCACCACTAACAAAACTATAGAATTCTAAAACTACTTATAAATTTATGAAACTATGTTTAGCTTTACTCCCCGCCTTGTTTTGTGTGTCTTTGTCAGCCTTTGCTGACGACGACAAACCTACAATAAATGTTGATTTGCAGACTCGTGTTAGTTATCTCAACGACCGTGTGGATAATGAGATACGACATGATGCTTCGGGTTTTAAGGGCGATTATCTTTTGCTGATGGTAAGTGGACAGATAAACGACCGAATATCCTACTCGTGGAGACAGCGACTTAACAAGAAGATAGACAAGAATGACAAGTTTGACGCTACCGACTGGTTGTACGTCAACTATAAGGCAGACGCTAATTGGAGCTTTGCAGCGGGTAAGCAAGTGGCTATGGTAGGCGGATATGAGTACGACCGTTCGCCAATAGACATATATCTTGCTTCTGAGTTCTGGAACAATGTGGCGCCTTTCCAGTTTGGCGCAAGTGCCTCTTATACCACCACTAACGGCAAGAGTTGTTTTACGGCGCAAGTGACGCAAAGCTTGTTCCATATGCCATCCCGCAACGATATGCTTGCTTATCATTTGCATTGGGCAGGCAATTATGGCTGGTTCAATTCGCTCTACTCGCTCAATATGATAGAGTATTCCCCCAAACACTTCATCTCGTACATAGCTCTTGGCAATAAGTTTAATGTAGGCAACGCATCCCTGGAACTTGACCTGATGAACCGTGCAGCCAGTCATCAGACATTCTTCCTTAAAGACTGCTCGGTTATGGCACGTCTCGACTATCGTCCGATATCGCATCTTGGATTGTTCGGCAAGTTTATATACGATGTAAACCGCACGGATACAGATGCCGATATGTGTGTACATTCGGACACAGAGCTTACAGCCTTTGGAGGAGGAGTGGAGTATTATCCCACTAAAGGCAATCCTGATGTGCGTCTTGGTCTTAGTGTGTCGCATTCTACGGGCACCAACAGCAATCCTTCGGGAACAATGTTAAGCAATCAAACAATAGTGCGCCTTGGTTTTATAGCCAAGCTGCATCTGTTGAAGTGGAAAAGCAAATAGCCAAAACTATAGCCTTATGGAAAAGAACAAATCCAATCGCAAGCCGCTTGTTCCGAGTGGCGTATGGTGTATCACATCGGTAGTAGTGCTCTTCGGTTATCTTGGCATGGTGATGGGAGTGCCCAACATGCTCAACACAATAATGAGGACAGCCCACGACCTATTGCTCAACACGGTGTTCTACTTGATGAGTATATGCGTGATAACGGGAGCCATAGGCAAGGTGTTTGTAGAGTTTGGAGTGGTGGCATTGCTTGAGCGCACACTAAGACCATTGATGCGTCCTATATTCAATCTGCCAGGCGTAACGTCGTTGGGAGCCGTAATGACATTCCTTTCAGACAACCCAGCCATTATCTCGCTCGCACACGACAAGCGTTTTGCAAGCTACTTCAAGAAATACCAATTCATATCGCTCACCAACTTCGGTACAGCCTTCGGCATGGGCTTGCTCGTGATAGTGTTTATGGCAAGCCAAGGCTACTATGCCGCCCCACTTATCGGACTGATAGGTGCTTGTTGCGGATGTGTGTGCTCCACCCGACTGATGCAACGGTTTGTATTGAAGGCCTATCCGCAGTATGCCACCGAGGATGCCGTGTCGGCAGAGGATATAGAAGAGGAAAAGGAAGAAGACGAGAAGAGCGAAAAGACAGTCTTCATACGCTTGCTCAACGCCATGCTCGATGGCGGACGAAGTGGTGTGGAAGTGGGCGTTGCCATTATCCCCGGTGTGCTTATCATCTCTACCTTTGTGATGATATTCACATTCGGAGCCGGAGCCGACGGAACATACAATGGCTCAGCCTACCAAGGTGTGGAACTATTGCCTTGGCTTGCCAACAAGGTTGACTTTGTGTTTGAATGGCTGTTTGGTTTCCACGACCCACATCTCGTAGCATTCCCTATCACGGCTCTTGGTGCTGTTGGTGCAGCCTTGAGTCTTATACCAGGCTTTATCGCCCATGGTTGGATAGATGGCAACGCCATCGCTGTGTTCACAGCCATCGGTATGTGCTGGAGTGGATTCCTTAGCACCCATACTGCAATGCTCGACTCCATAGGCTATCGCGACCTTACGCCCAAAGCCATTATGGCACACTTCTGTGGAGGTCTGGTTGCTGCGATAACAGCCCATTGGATATTCTTTTTGTATACGCTAATAGCGGCATAAGATAAAAGCGGAGGTTTTTGCCTTCGCTTATTTTTTATCTTGAATTCTTCATTATCTCTCCAGCCTCCGACTTCTCGCTGTCGAATGTCAATATATTATATGACGATGGCATTCTTTTATCATGTCTTTGCCCTTAATATTTAATCTTAAAGTAATCGAGCAATATCTTTAAATAGTCTTGCGCTGTGAGACATGTATCGGTCAGATATTCAGGAATATGATTCCATTCATGTAAGCCACGATAATAAAACATTTTCAATTCATCAGTTACAATGAAAGGCACAATAGCATGATTGAGACATTCCTTAAACATTATAAGTCGTCCAACACGTCCGTTACCATCTTGGAAAGGGTGGATAGTTTCAAAACGATGGTGGAAGTCAAGAATATCCTCAAAAGCTATCATTTTCTTGCTTTTATAATTCCTCAGCAATTCACGAATAGTCTTGCCTACCAATTTAGGCTCTATCGTCTCAATGCCACCCACCTCATTTGGAAATCGTTTGTATTCTCCAACAGCAAACCACGACTTCGAAGCATCTGACGTACCAGCCTTCAACAACGCATGCAGTTGTTTTATCATAGCTTCCGTCAATGGTTCTTTTGCCTTGTCAATTATATAGTCGATACACCTAAAATGATTTGTGGTTTCAATAATATCATCCACTTTGACTGCTTCGTCAGAAATTCCTATAGTATTGGTTTCAAAAATATATCGAGTCTGTTCTTTTGTAAGTCGGCTACCCTCAATATGGTTAGAGTTGTAAGTCATATCTATTTGTATACGATGATAGATGCCACCCTTCACCCTTCCTTCTCTTTGTTCTCTTAATGCCTGAAGGAGTGGCGAAACACTGGTCCGTGCATTCTTTCTTTGAGGCAATGGCGCATCATTAGGAACGTTCCATGTCTTACCTATCAGTTGCGCACCCGAAATTTTTCCCTGCACACAATAGTTGCGCACGGTTCTTTCTGACAATCCATGCAAGTCGGCATATTCCTTAGTAGAGATGTATTCCATATATTATATCGGCATAAAAAATGAGTAATAATATGCAAAAATAGCAGTTTTCTTGCCGATATCGGCAAGAAAACTGCTATTTTTACTAAAAAATCTCTGCGTTACTTATTGAGTCTTGAATTTCTAATAATCTCTCCAGCCTCCGACTTCTCGCTGTCGAATGTCAATACGTTGTAGATATCTGTAGTGTTCTGTGGGTCGACAATATGTGGGGCCATCATGCGGAGCACCCTTAGTTGCTTGTCGCCAAAGGTGAATATCCTCATCATGCGGGCAGTCTGGGCACAAGAATAATAACAGCCGAGACTTGCCACTTGCAGCAAGTCGAACTTGTTGTCGTCGAATCTTGCATTCTTTACCTTGTTATATAATATTGAGAAAGAGGCATCGTCGAGACAATGGCCATAGCCTATAGGCACTTCAGGACCAACTACTGCCACTACTCCTGCACCACAAGAAGGATGAGAGGGAGGAGCAGGTTGTTGAATGTTGTCATCCACATAGCTCATATTATATGCAACAACCTTTCCGTAAAGGTCAAAGCCTACAACTATACGCTTGCTCTCGCCCGTTAAGGCATTCATCTTGTAGAACTCCCATCTGTCGCCGTAAGCGTCGAAGCTTGTAAGCTTAGGCTGACCAAGTATGCCAATCACTTCCTGTTTGGTCATACCACGCTCAACAGTCTTCTTAGTCTTTGCCGAAGCCGAGAGACATACGGCAAGCATCAATATGGTTGTGGCAATAAGTGCCATCCATTCATTTCTCTTCATAAGCAATATCTGGTTTTATATAGTTGTTGTTTGCTTTATTTTTTAACGCTTGCAAAAGTAGCTTATTCATTTCGTACAGAATGGAGAAAATTCCCTATAAGTTGAGGGGAAAATCCCTAAAAACTATAATAGCTGTCACAAAAATGGATTTCACACGTTATATATATGAAGACACTTTTTAAAGTGGACTCAAATATAAATTTATAATTGAAAATGAATGAAAGTCCAAGTATTCACTAAAAATAATAAACTATGAACAACCCGTTAAAAAATAAGATTGTCTACGAAACCATAGATTTTGTAATCTTTTTAGTTGTCTTTTGCATAACATAGGATATCATCGACCTCGTTATGGGTTGGGACTTATGGAACCTTTCAAACAGAACTACAAGTCAAGTAATGACTGTTATCTGCATAGCATGTGGCGTAAATGGCTTGGTGTTTACTTTTATCGGACGCTATCGCAGCAAGCGAAACCAAAAGAAGATTGACGAACAATACGGCAAGCTTTTTGACGAAGCTGGAATATAAATCCCGTGGATGCTTTAATAACGACATGAATGAACAATGGAAAAGGACAACGTTCTAACAATATTCACCCGCATACGCCAACGTTTGCATAGCACAGCACGCAACATAGCCGGACAGAACAATGCCGACGACGTGTTGCAGGATGCGTTTTGCAAGCTTTGGACGCTTAAGAAATATCCAAACGACCAACAGCAAACCGAAAACATCACTAATTCCATAGTGAGAAATCTTAGTATCGACTATAGAAGGGCTGCCAACAGAAGCGTACAGTCGGACATTGACATCAACGACACAGACAACTCAAAAGAGCAAGACATTCGTGAGCTTTTTGATTCGGTGAAGAAAATCATAGATATTAAACTGAATGACACTCAACGCAATGTGCTGTGGCTGCGCGACTACGAAGGCTATTCGTTTGAGGAGATAGCCAAAAAGACGGGCAGGACAGAGGCAAATGTGAGACAGATATTGTCAAGAGCGCGCAAAGTTATTCGTGAAACATATAAAACAATTAACTAATGGCAAATAAAGATATACATAGCTTGATTGAGGGGTTTTTTGACGCTACTCTCAGCATAAAGGAGGAGGCCCTACTAAAACAATTGCTTGCCGAAACCCAAGAGGACACGGTGGATATACGCGAAGCAAAAGCCACAATGGGACTGTTTGCCACAAAACGAAAGATCAGCGCCAAGGTCCTTGCTGCCAAAACACCAAAGAAGAAATGGAATAAGCTGAAATATGCTGCCGCGATTGTTTTTGGAGTTTTACTTGACTTGTTTCTCGACATTGACGATTCTTCCAAGAAAATATAGGAACCTTTCTTTTAAAAACATAGGAGGTTGCGCGGTTTCCGCTCGACACGAGAGTAAAAAAATAAAATAATAATGGAAAAGAAACTGACGCCATAGATAAAGATTATTGAGACAAATAGAACTAAAAGACTTGCTGTTTCAGATTAAAAATGTAACTTTGCGCCAAAAGTTCGAACTAAATAATGGCGAAAGAAATATCAACATACACCCATGACGGCATGGAGCTTCCTTTTGAGGATTGGAGCAACAAGCTTCACTCCTTTGGCGATTTGACTTCCATAATTCAGACTACTCATGATGCAGCTCTGTCTTCTGCTGTAAAAGCGATAAACCGTATGCAGACAATGCGCAACTGGCTCATAGGATATTACATCGTGGAATATGAACAGAATGGCAAGGATAGGGCTGAGTATGGGGCTAAGCTGCTGAAGAAATTGGAGGAGAGAGTGAATAGGAAGGGAATGACACGTAACACTTTTCAAAGTGCACGTAACTTCTACCGCATGTATCCACAGATTATTGAAAACTTTCAAATAAACAAAGGTGCATCAATGTCATGCAAATCTTATATGGATACCACCAACAAGATTTCAGACACAGAAAGTATTGATAATCAAAGCAATGGAAATTGCCCGACAGTGTCATGCAAATTCCAGACTTCTGGAAAAACCATTATTTCTAAACTTTCTTATTCTCATATGTATGAAATAATGAAAGTGTCTGACCCTCTTGCCCGCTACTTCTACGAACAAGAGTGTATCAAGTGTACCTGGTCTGTTCGTGAGCTTCGTCGTCAGATAAGCACAAACCTATACGTTAGGGCTGGTATTAGCGCCAATCCCGACAAACTGTTGTCGCTGCCTTCCGTTCAAGGCCATGATTCCGCAGAATTGCAGATACGTCAGCCTTTCACATTTGAGTTTCTTGGACTTAAGGCACAAGATATAGTTGACGAGCATGACTTGGAGGAAGCTCTCATCAGTCATTTGCAAGAGTTCATTCTTGAGCTTGGCAAGGGCTTCTGCTTTGAGTCTCGACAAAAGCGTATTATCATTGACGACGAGTATTATTATCCCGACCTTGTGTTCTACAACCGCATTCTACATTGCGGAGTTATCATCGAATTAAAGAACGAGGAATTCTCTTATGAGAACTTCGGACAGCTAAACGCATACGTATCACATTACCGCGAGAACGAAATGCAACCTGGCGACAACCCTCCTATCGGCATTCTCCTTTGCACACGCAAGGGAAAGAAAATGGTTGAGTATGCCCTTGCCGGTATGGACAACCAACTCTTTGTGTCTACATACATGCTTCAGTTGCCCGACAAGAAGACATTGGAGGAGTTTTTGTTGAAACAGTTGGAGAAAGAACGTTGAGAGATATCCGGATAAATATGAAAAAGAATTATAACACCATTTTGTTATCACCGTCTTCCATAGGTCTCGTCCTTGAAGGAGGAGGCTTAAGGGCTCTATTCACAAGTGGAGTATTGGACGTATTTATGGAGAACGGCATCAAGTTTGATGCAGCAGTAGGCGTTTCGGCAGGCGTATTGTTCGGCTGCAATTATAAGTCGAACCAGTCTGGCAGAGCATTAAGATATAATATCAGATATAAGGACAATCCAGAGTATATGAGCTGGAGGTCGTTGTTCCGTACAGGCAATTATGTCAATGAGCATTTCTCCTATCATCTGCTGCCATACAAGTACGACCCAGTGGATTTCCAGGCTTACCGGGAGAATCCTATGAGGTTCTATGCCGTATGTACGGATATAGACGAGGGTCGCCCCGTATATCATGAGATAGATGATGCTGAAGGAATAGGATTGAGATGGATGCAGGCTTCTGCCTCAATGCCATTGTTTGCACGTCCGGTGGAGATTGACGGGCGTCATTATCTTGACGGAGGAATAACCGACAGCATACCCTTGAAGTTTATTCAATCTAAAGGTTATAGAAGGAATGTGGTTATACTGACACAGCCAGCCGACTACTACAAGAAGAAGGCGCATGTAGGACTGGCAATGAAGATGTTCTTGAAGGATTATCCCAAAGTGGCGGAACTGATGTCAATACGACATATCATGTACAACGACCAACTGGATTATATCCACTCTGAATTTAAGAAGGGCGACACATTCCTCATCTGTCCAGACGAAAAACTTGATATTGGCAGACTTAGTCTTAAAGAGGACAAGATGAGGAGGGTGTATGAAGCGGGAGTGAAAAAAGCCATGTCACTACTTCCACAGATAAAGGATTTTTTGGATGTATTAAGATGAATACGAACTTCACTCATTCATCTCACGGTCGAGTTGGTCGCGCCACAGATACTTGCGCGTCTCATGTACGATGACACCATTAAGGCATATCAGCGACAGAAGATTAGGGATTGCCATGAGGGCATTCATACAGTCGGCTATGTTCCATACTATACTTAGATTAGCCACACTGCCGGCAAAGACGGCCACGATATAGAGCAAGCGGTAGGCATGGGTCCATCGCTTGCCCTTTATATATTCCATCGCACGCTCACCATAATAGCCCCATCCGAGAATGGTGCTAAAGGCGAAAGTGAGCAAGCCGAAGCTTAGGATGAACGGGCCAATGACGGGAATCTTTGAGAATGCCATCTTCGTAAGCTCGGCACCATTGCTGTAGTCGATGTCTGGATAGGCTATGATGCTGCTTACTATTACAAGTCCGGTAAGGGCGCATATTACCACCGTATCCCAAAATGTGCCAGTTGAAGAAACCAAAGCTTGGCGTACCGGATTCTTTGTGCGTGCTGCAGCTGCAACGATAGGAGCCGAACCAAGTCCCGACTCATTGCTGAACAGACCGCGCGCAATGCCATAGCGCGCAGCCATGATGACCGAACCGCCTGCAAAACCGCCGCCTGCGGCTTCTGGTGAGAATGCCGAACCCACTATCAGCTTAAGCGCCGGCGTAACATAGCTGGCATTGACAAATAATATATATACACATCCTGCTACATAAAGCAATGCCATAAACGGGACGAGCATACTGCATACTTTAGAGATGCTTCGCACGCCGCCTATTATTACAGCCGCTGCAAGAAGCATCAATACGCCACCAGACACCTCAGTGCTTATACCATACGAAGCGTGCATTATTGTGGATATGGCATTGGCCTGTACCGTACAGCCTATGCCAAATGCGGCAATGGCGGTGAATAAGGCAAAGAGAATTCCCATCTTGCGCCATCCCAAGCCACGTTCCAAAGTGTACATAGGGCCTCCCTGCATCAATCCTCTTTCTGATTTAACCCTATATTTTATAGCAAGCAATGCCTCGGAATATTTGGTTGAGATGCCGAACACGCCGGTAAGCCAACACCAAAACACAGCTCCAGGACCGCCTAACGCCACAGCTGTAGCTACACCTATAATGTTTCCAGTACCAATAGTGGCTGCAAGGGCAGTGGCAAGAGCACCAAACTGAGACACGTCACCCTTCTGCGACTTGTCGCGCTGTACTGAAAGACGTATAGCTGTAATAATATTACGTTGCGGGAAACGCAGGCGTATAGTAAGAAAAATGTGGGTGCCAAGTAACAATATTATCATTGGCCAGCCCCATAGACACGAGCTGAGCGTGGCGAAGAAATCGTTGACGTTATCCATATTGACGTGTTTTTATTACGGTTTTACAACTCTCATAATGATTCTGTTCGTTGCAAATAACATTACAGAATGTTTAATAAAGTGCTGCAAAGGTAATAAAAATAAACCAATAAGGAGCAATATATGAATAGTTTGTTTATACAATCAGCCCACTGTTCAGCGATTCTTCATCACCACATCCTCAACAACATGCTTTATAAGGTCGCCCAACGGCAGTTCGATAGTTACTTTATTTGATATCTTGAACGCGGGAGAAATTATAGGCACTGTCTCCATCTTACGCTCAAACGTATTGTAGCGGCGTTCAACGCCAAGGTTCATATAGAAGCTGTTGTTGCCAACGGTCATATATCCACCATAGCTTGTTGTAGGCACGAATGGGAATGTCGCCATACTTATGAATGGATTGGTATTATAATAGGTGCCAAAGATGGTGGCTGAAAGATTTGGGTTGAAGCTATAGACTATCTGTCCTGATAGGCCGTATTGCGAGATTATGCCCCTATAGTAGTGATAGCGGTTGGCAATAAGCCCACCCTGCATATTAATTGCTCCAAAGCTATATTGTATGTTGCCACTTACCGACTGCACATCCATCAGTCCTATGTAACTGCGATATGTTCCAACGGCAGTAAACTTCAAGTCTTTTGATATCTTCATCGATGTCGCCCCTGAAAGGCTTGCGTCATATTTGTTGGCAAGCGGTGGCTCTGTAGCGAACGGCATAGGCGTAAGTGGTGTTATAGGCATGGCAAGAAGTTCGGAAGAAGATAACGCTTTCATCATTAGAATGTCCGAGTAGGAAGGCGTAGCAGGATGGTACTCCATATTTTTATAGTCATCAGCTAAAGACAATGGTATTTGCTGCCCCAGCACCTCTTGCGCTGTTGCCCACTGCATCGCTGCCAACAATAACATTAAAAAAGTCGTCAGTTTCTTCATACTGCTCCAGTGTTGTATCTATATGTATCAGAATACGAATGTCGTAAAGCGCTTGGTGTTTGCAGCCTTCTGTCTCAGTTCGTTCTCCATTCTTTGCATTGCCATTTTGAAGAAGAACAGGATGAGATGTTCGTCGGTTGCTTCTGTTCTGATCATGCGAAGGGCGGAGATGTATTCTTGGCGGGCTTCGGAGGGGATGATAAGAAGAGGATGGCCTAAACGTAAAAGGATGTAGTTGCTAAGGAGTCTTCCGGTCCTGCCGTTTCCATCACGGAACGGATGCAGATACTCGTAGAAACCATGAAAGCGGGCGGCAAGTATCATGGGATGAACAGAGCCGGAGGCAATGGCCCTTTCGGTTGATTCCAATAACTTGGGCACTTTAGCTATCAGCTGCTCGTGGTCGCCGAAGACAGTGTCTCCCGCAGCCATATCCGTAGTGGTGTATTCGCCTGGTATGGCATCAGGAGAGCGGTAAGAAAGGGTGTGGAACGTAACCCTCTTGTTGATTTCTTTCAGCAACACTTCGTCAAGTACGTGCTGCGTGTTTTGCATCACATACTCGAACGCATCAAAATGGTCAAGCATTTCGAACGCCTCGAAAAGAGTCTTTCCTGCAGGAACCATCCCCAGTCCTTTCTCCTTAAGTTCCCGGGTGTCGTCCACAGAAAAGGAGTTGCCTTCAATGGCGCACGAATGGGTAGAAAAGAGCACTTCATTATATTTAATGTACTCCTCTCTGTCCATCTTGTTGATGATAAGCGCTTGATACTTGCACCTCAAATCCTCGTATTTATTGATTTCCTCTTCTATTGTCATAACCATTTGTCTTTGTTGATGGCAAAGATAATGCAAATAGAGTGCAATACAAAACGAATCCCGTTCTTTTTTATTTCCGGGACGTTAGTCCTACCAACTCCACTGCACACTAAGCTTCCAGTTGCGCCCCGGCATAGGGTAGCGTTTTACCACTTCGTGCCTTGAGTTGGTGATGTTGTTACATTCTATGGTGGTCTGCAGCGACTGACGGCCTATGGCGAACCTCTTGTTAAGCTTAAGGTCAACGGTTTGCCAGGTGCCAAGCATATCCTCCTTGTTATTAGATATAAGCGCAAAGCGGTCGCCGGTATACAGCCACGATGTGCAGAGCGAGTAGCCGTCGTAGCCAAGGTCCAATATTACGGACGCCGAGTGAAGGGGCGAGTAGGGTATAGTGTTCTTATATTCTGGGTCGGAGGGCGACGAGTAGTCGCGGTCTTGCTGACAGGTGTAGTTGGCATTGGCAGACAGAGAGAACTTTCTCCACGTGCGGTCGTAGCCTGCCGTGGTGCTTAAGCCTATAGACTTTACCAGTCCGAAGTTTACCATCGACCAGCGAAACTGGCACTTCATGGGTATAGCCACAATCTTGTCTTCTATCCTGTTGTAGTATAGGTCGAGAGCCAGATGCAGATGTTGGTCTTTATAGTCGGCTCCAAGGTCCCACTGTGATGTATACTCGGGCTTGAGCTGAGCGTTGCCCACAAGCGTATAGTAGAGGTCGTTAAGTGTAGGTGCGCGGAATATGCGCTTATGGAAGGCACGCACCGTCCACGGTCCGCCGTGCCATGAAGCGAGATACATAGGTGTAAGTCGGCTCAAAGGCTTGGCCGCCGAGCGTGTATGGTCGGCTATACGGGTGTATAGCAGAGCCACGTTGGCCTCTAATCCGCGATACGAGGCAATGGCAGAGAGCAGCGATTTGGAGTCGATGCGGTAGACATAAGCAAACTTGTAGACGTCTGCCCTAAGGTCGGTCCAGCGCAGGTCGGTGCTTGCCGTAAGCGACAGATAGCGTGTGTTCCACGCTCCGGCTACCGATCCGTATAGGTCTTGCTGTGCATAGTGGTTGTTGCAGTACATGGTTGAGGCGTTGGTCTGCGGGTCTTGGAGGTAGTGCAGATAGTCGTAAGCATACTTAAGGTTGGCCTTCAAGCCGAAGTGTTGCCACGAGTGTTTATACGACGATTGCACAAAGAAGTTCTGGTCCCACTGCCGGTCGGTAGAGTCCCACTGGTCGGACAGACGCCGTATGACCGGTCCGGGCAGTCCGCGCTCCGAGTTGTAGTAGTAGATGTGTGTGGACAGACCTTTATAGAAGGCGGCAGCCTCCAGTCGGTAGAAGGTTATGTCAGAGTTGTGGCGTGTGCCGGTGGTGTCTTCCTGCTCCGATTGGAAGCGGAAGCTGTAGTTGCCTTTGGTATGCTGATATTCGGCGTCGACGAAGAGCAGGTCTTTAAGGGAGAAGTATCCCTTAATCTTGTTGAGGCCGAAGGATCCGTTGCCGTATTCGATGGTATAGCTTGTCTCTGTGGGGCGCTTGGTCTGCATGTACACCGTGGCAGCCGAGGCATACTCGGAAGCCGACTGCAGGCGCTCGTTGCGGTTGGCGTTGTACAGCGACACCGACTCCATGTTGGACAACGAGTAGCGACCGAGGTCTATCTGTCCGTTCTGCGCATTGGTTATGCGTATGCCGTCGAGATACACGCCCACGTGCTGCGAGCCTAAGGAGCGCACGTTTATGGTCTTCAGTCCGCCCAGTCCGCCATAGTCCTTAATCTGCACACCCGAGAAATACTTAAGGGCGTCTGCCACCGATGTGGTGGAGAGATTCTGCAACATCGAGCCTTTAAGCGTTTGGGATGGTGTGAGGTAGTGGGGGCGCACGCCTACCACGGCTACATCCTGGAGGGTTTGGATGGAGTCGAGACGCTGGGCGCTTGAGGGGTGGGGGAGCGCAAGGGCAATGGCGATTAATGAGCGTGTAATAATCATATCGTTGTTTTGTGGCTGGTCGTGTAATCTTCTGTCGTATAATTGACGTTAATGTTTTATAGTCGTGTAATTGACGTTAATGTTTTATAGTCGTGTAATTGACGTTAATGTTTTATGTCGTGTAATTGACGTTAATGTTTTATGTCGTGTAATTGACGTTAATGTTTTTTGTCGTGTAATTGACGTTAATGTTTTATAGTCGTATAATTGACGTATAATTTTTATGGCGAAGCCTATTAACGCTCATTACACGATTGATACATTAACGTCCATTACACGAACAGACCATTAACGCTCATTACACGAACAGAACATTAACGTTCATTACACGGTAGAGAACATTAACGCCCATTACACGACGCTAAAAAGCGGCTATGCGCTCACGCGTACAGCCGCTTTATATAATCTAACCTAATTAATATTTGGATTGAATGATAATATGCGTGTGTATCACTCAACCACAACCTTCTTAACCGAACCGTCAGAATACTTGATGATGTTCAAGCCCTTCTGTGGCTGGTTGATGCGGCGTCCGTCCACGGTGTAGCGAGCCACCTCGTGGCGGTTGGCAGCAGCGTCGGTAGAGCTTATGCCTACGGCGGCGCTAACGTTGATGTTGACGTCGGCGGTAGTGGTGATGCCGTTAGAGCAGAAGGCGATGGTAGCCGTTGTAGAGCCAGCCTTTAAGCCCTTGACAACGAGCTTGCCGTTCTTTACGGTAGCTGTGGCAACAGCCTCGTCTGCCACGCTCTGCACCGTCTTTACGATGGCAGCCTGGAAGTTGTCGGCATCGGTGCAAACGTTAGATAGGTCTATCTCTTTTTCCTTATTCTCGTCTACAGCCACGGCGTCCATCTTGCCTGCTACAGGGTCCTCGGTGTCGGGGAAGACAAACACTTCGGGGAACCAGTAGTTCGACTTCATAGTATACTCGGCAAGCTGCTTGCCGTCAGCGTCGTACTTGCGCACAACGTTGTCGTTGAATGTCCAGCCGTTTACGAGGTTGGTGTATATGCAGTCGGTCTTTGGGTCTACGCGCAGTGCGCTTGTGGCATAGAAGGCTCTGCCGTCTGTAAGGTCTATAATGAGCGACGCTGTATTGGTGTCGATGTCGTACTTGTATGCCTTCTTTGTGTCGTATTTCACAGAGCTGGTCCAGTAGAGCACGTTGTGCTGCATACTTGCGCATAATCCGTCGGGGTTCCATGCGTTGTTGCCATTGGCAGCCGATGTCGACGGTGTGCCTATGCCCTCGGCAAGCTTGATGTCTACAAGCTCCTGCTTCTCGGTGTCGATACGTGCTATGCCGTCGCCCTTGCTAACCCACAGCGATCCGTCCTTTGCCATGACGATAGAGCCGCAACCTGCGGCAGGTATGGTCTTGACGATGGAGTTGTCGGCACAGTTGATGATGTGTATGTTCTTGTTGCACTCTACGGCATACACATAGTCGTTGAGGCGAACCATATTACCACACTGGCCGTTGCCGTAGTCGAGTGTAAGTACGGTGCCCGTAATCTCCATCTTGTCGAGGTCGAAGACGTATATGCCGTCGCTTGTGCTGACGTAAGCCTTATGCTCGTCGACACCGCAGAAGGAGCGTCCGTCGCCTCCGTTCGAGCCAATGTTCTCTATCTGCTTCAGTATGCGCATAGAGTTGGCGTCGCATATTGTGATGCGTCCACCGCTCACCTCTGCTCCAGGGTCTTTAGGCTGCTTAGCTATGATGTAGTAGCGGTTGCCCCAAGGTGTGCAGTAGCAGCCCGTAGCGCCTATCTCCTTAGCCACGTAATAGCTCCATGTGCCATCGGCGGCAAGATGGTTTACGCTTGCGTTCCCGTGGGTGTAGCTACCTTCGTTAAGCACAAATACACCCTGTGTATAGTCTACCGTTGCCGGCAGATAGCTAAGGTTGCCGTCGTAGGTGTTGGTTCCGTCCTCCGGATTGAAGTAGCCGAAGACGTATGCATCCACACATCCGTTTTGCAGAGTGCGGCCCGTAGCTCCCACCATAGACATCTGCAGGGCATCTGTAGCCTTGTCTGCCACGTAGTAGTTCCAAAAGCCTGTGGTCATATATCCGTTGTTCCAGGCATCGCTCTCGGTCCACTTGGTGCTTTCCGATGTGTCGAACTCGGAAGAGGGCAGATTGAACACGCCGTTGCGTGGATAAATCTCGTCCGTCATAGTGGTAAGCGTAACGTATCGGTCGCCGTCAACATCGTAGCCAATGCCGCCGATGACCATGCCCCAATCACCGTTGGATGCCATCATGTAGAGGGCAGGGTCGGCCTTTACGACGGCACGTATAAGGTCCTCGCCGGTCTTGGTCTCGGTAGAGTTCCAGCGGTAGCCCCATACAAGGGTCTTGCCCTCGTTCTGCCCGTCGGCCCACTTTATGGCGAGAGCAGCCTGGCAGTCGCCCTGTCCGGTCCAGCGCTCAATCTTCGAGAAGTCGATGCCGGTAGACGCGGTGGCTTCGGCAGCCTTCTTGATGTTGGCAGCCAAGGCGGTTGACACTTTACGGGGTGCACCCTGCACCCTGATTGTCGTTGTCTGTGCGAGCGCTGATGCACTCACGAGCAGAGCGAACGCTAAAGAAGTAAAGTTCTTGTTCATATATATAAAATGTAATGATAATAGCCATACGCGCCCAATCCACGAGGCGCACATCGATGACGTTCTTTCAGCAAGCATCCCGGTGCGGGATGTTTTCGGCAGGTCTTCTGACTCGCCGCCCAGACGCAAACGCCTTCCCAGCTTGGGGCTGTTATGCTTCCTTGGCTTAACAACCTTGGGCAAGTGGCTCTCTTGTTCGCGTCCGATATAAGGGCGGCTCACAGCTGCGGGACAGTTGGAGACTCTCACTCCTATTCCCTTTTAATCGCCTCTCGTACACAATGATAGAGCAGGCGAACCGTTGCGAGTGCAAAGGTAACTAATTTATTTGAAACTAATGGGGTGATAATTGAATTTTATGCTTACCTTTGTGCACAGCAATCCTTGAACAAGAAAATAGTGTATGAAGATTTATTTTAATCATAAAGAAGAACTTTGGAACTCGTGGTCGCATGGCGCCGGCATCGTCTTAGGTCTTGTCGTGGGCACCGTCTTCCTCGTGTGGTGTGGCTGGGCGCGCAATGGCTGGGCCACGGCAGGCATCATATTGTATCTCTTCGGTATGCTGTCGAGCTACATAGCGTCCACCGTATACCACGCCCTGTCGGCATGGTCGCCGTGGAAGGAGAAGCTGCGCAAGTGGGACCATGCCGCCATCTACTGGCATATAGCCGGCAGCTACTCGCCCATAACGCTTGTTGCGCTGCGCGAGTACGGCTATTGGGGCTGGGCGCTCTTTATCTTTATATGGCTTGCGGCTATAGCCGGAACCATAAAGAGCTTTATGGGCCTCAAGGGGCATAGCTATGTAGAGACGGTGTGCTACGTGGTTATGGGCTTAAGCGTGCTCGTGGCGTTCGGTCCGCTGATGCACTGCGTCGACCCGTCGGCTATAGTATGGATTATAGCCGAGGGTGTGGCCTACATCACCGGTGCCACCTTCTACTGTCTGCGCAAGCGGCGCTTTATGCACACCGTGTTCCACTTCTTTGTGCTTGCAGGCTCGGTATGCCACATCATAGCCGTATGGGATATAATGATGAGATGGCTGTAGATGGGGTGTAAAAGTACCCCGAAATGTTAAAACGTAGCTTTTTGAGAAACTTTTGTGATAGAAAGAAACATATATTTGTATAATTTTTATAACTTTGCGCATTATTAATTATAAAACGTGTAAGTATGAAAAAAATTTTACTCTCATTCATGGCGATGGCTTTGCTCGCCACAAGTGCTAACGCACAGGTTTTCAACAAAGAGGTAAAGGAGTCTGCTAAGGTAGAGCTTAACAACAAGTTTACAGCTGCTGCAAAGGTTAAGGCAGGTCCAAAGCGCTTGAAGGACAACCAGAAAATTATTGGTTATAGCGGTTCTTTATGTAATGATGGTGTTGGTTTTACAGGTTTCGACAATTGGGAGTCAGCTGAAATGATTGTGTCAGTATACAATAATTCAGCTATTCTTGATCAGGTTAGAGGCTATAAGATTGTAGGTCTTAACTTTGCTGTAATGAGTTCGCTTGGCGATCAAGCAGAGGTATTTGCTACTATGTATAATGGCGATGACGACCAGGAAGGTGCTGATGTATCTACCACACTCACTACTTATGAAAATTCTGTACTATCGGCAGATCGTAAAGAGATAGATGTAAAATGGAATGAGGTTATGTTTGATAAGCCTTATACCATTACCGATGAGCTTACCGAGATTTGGTATGGCTATAGCTATACTCAGATGCCTGGCGAGAAACCTGTCCTCTTTGGAGTGGAAAAGGAGAGTACAGATTATAAAAATATGTTCTTGGTAGGTGGTGTTCCAAGTGCAGGACAAAAAGAAGCACTTTATTATATCTCATCAGCGACGAACAATTATGTACCTTGCTTCCAGCTTATCGTAGAGTCGCCTAATGGCGAAACCGCTATCCTTGGTGTTGACGGCACATTGCAGCCTGTACCAAGCAAGTACTACACTCTTGACGGCAAGCAGCTCTCGGCTCCTCAGAAGGGTCTGAACCTCGTTAAGATGAGCGACGGCACAACACGCAAGGTTGTTAAGTAAAAAGCAATAACAAGCTAATTATATAGGCTCAAGGGCCTAAAGACAGAGGCTTAATCGCAATGCTGCCTAATGATGGTGGCAAGGCGATTAAGCCTCTATTGGTATGCAACTAAGGCTTAATTGGTGGGTCATTAAGGCTTTATTGGAGTGTTACAAAGCCTTGGTTAGTGGGTTACAAAGCCTTGGTAACAATAGGAGAGGGCGTGTGCTCTTTGGCATAATATAGCCACTTGCGTGGTACGGTTCGGAGACCGTACCTCATATATAAATGTTTTATTTTCGCAACTCGTCATTCTATCATTATTTTGGTGTTCTACGCTTGTAATACGTTGGACAACAGCGTCTTGCCGGAGTGTTAGGTTGCCTCCTTGTGCCGTCACCTATCACATATCTAAAACATATCTAACACTGGCCCGACGTAGTGTAGGGTGTGTGTTGGATGTGTGATAGAACAGTGATAGGTTGGCTGTGGTGTCTAAAATCTACACAGCTGATTATCAGCGCGTTATACCGTGTGTGGGGCGGTGAAAGTGATAGAATGACGGGTTGCGCAAGAAAACACTTTATATATAAACATTAGTTTGTACCAAGAAGAGGGTGCCGTACCCACTCTCCTTAATGTGCCTCCAGCCAGTTGGCGCCCCAGCCCGAGTCTGCCACAAGCGGCACCTGCAGCGGATAGGCATTCTGCATCTCCTCCAGCACAATCTTCTCGACCCGCTCCTTCTCCTCGGGCAGCACAGAGAAGTTTAGTTCGTCGTGCACCTGCAGAATCATCTTCGACTTGATGCCCTCCCGGCAGAAGCGCTCGTATATCCTTACCATCGCTATCTTGATGATGTCGGCGGCAGAGCCTTGTATCGGGGCGTTGATGGCGTTGCGCTCGGCAAAGTTGCGCACGGTGGCGTTGTGGGATGTGATGTCGGGCAGATAGCGGCGGCGGTGGAAGAAGGTCTCGGCGTAGCCGTGCTCGCGTGCCAGCTGCTTGGCCTTCTCCATATAGGCGTGCACCTCGGGGAATGTCTCGAAGTAGCCGTCTATAAGCTGCTTGGCCTCGTCGCGGCTTATGTCCAGGCGCTCTGCCAAGCCAAAGACGGTTATGCCGTATATTATGCCGAAGTTGGCACGCTTGGCCTTGGTGCGCTGGTCGCGGCTAACGTCTTCAATCTGCTCCTTGTATATGCGTGCGGCGGTGGCGGCGTGTATGTCGTAGCCCTCGCGGAAGGCCTCAATCATGTTCTTGTCGCCAGAGAGGTGAGCCATGACGCGCAGCTCTATCTGCGAGTAGTCGGCAGAGAAGAAGAGGCAGCCCGGCTCGGGTATGAAACATTTGCGTATCTCCTTGCCGTCCTCGCCGCGTACGGGTATGTTCTGCAGGTTAGGGTCGGACGACGAGAGGCGCCCCGTGGCTGTAACCGCCTGGTTGAAGGAGGTGTGTATGTGGTGTGTGCGTGGGTTTATTAGCTTGGGCAGGGCGTCGACGTAGGTGCCGAGGAGCTTCTTTAGGCCGCGGTGCTCGAGGATGTGGTCTACGATGGGGGCCTTTGAGCGAAGCTGCTGCAGGACCTCCTCGGATGTGACGTACTGGCCCGTCTTGGTTTTCTTGGGCTTGTCCACAATCTTCATCTCGCCAAAGAGCACCTCGCCCACCTGCTTGGGCGACGCTATGTTGAACTGGTGTCCGGCAAGCTTGTATATCTCTTGCTCTATCTGCGTCATTCGGCTGGTGAGCACCTTGGACGTCTCGGCAAGGGCGTCGGTGTCGAGCAGCACTCCGTTCGTCTCCATCTCGGCAAGCACGGGCACGAGGGGCATCTCTATGTTGTAGAAGAGGTCTTCCACATCGGCTTCCTTAAGGCGCGGCTTCAGCACGTTGTATAGGCGCAGGGTTACGTCGGCATCCTCGGCGGCATAGTCGCAGATGTCGGCAGGGGAGAGCGAGCGCATGTTTTTTTGCGACTTGCCCTTGGGTCCGATAAGCTCGTCGATGTGTATGGTCTGGTAGCCAAGCAATGTTTCGGCAAGGATGTCCATGTTGTGCTTCTGTTCGGGTTGCAGCACGTAGTGGGCTATCATCGTGTCGAACATGGGCGCGGCGAGGCGCACGCCATAATTCATCAGCACCTCCATGTCGTACTTGATGTTTTGTCCTATCTTAAGGATTTGGGTGCTCTCGTATAGCGGTTTAAATATATTAACAATTCTTTCTGCTTTTTCACGTTCAGCCGGAATTGCCACGTAAAATGCCTTTCCTTCCTCCACGGCGAAGCTCAAACCTACCAGTTCGGCATCAATAGGATTGACCGAGGTGGTCTCTGTGTCTAAACTGAGAATCGGTTTTGTAATAAAAAAGTCAAATAATCGGCGCGCATCTTCCTCTGTTTCAACGAGTTGATATTCGTGAGGGGCGGTTTTTAGGCTCTCAAAACTCGAAATTTCGGGAGCAGCCGCATCGATGGTCGGATTTTCGGCAAATAAATCGAGCTGCATATTGGCAACTTTGGGCTGTGGTTGAGGCTTCTTGACAAACTTGTCTAAAAGCGACTTAAATTCCAGCTCGGTGAAAATCTCGGCAAGCTTGGCGGTGTCGGGCTCTTCTACCTTAAGCTGGTCGAGGTTGAGGTCGATGGGTACGTCGGTGCGGATGGTGGCAAGAAACTTCGACATGCGTATATCGTCTACGGCTCCCTCCACCTTCTCGCGCAGCTTGCCCTTTATCTGGGACGAGTTGGCAAGCATGTTGTCGATGCTTCCAAACTGGGCTATCAGCTTGGCGGCAGTCTTCGGTCCCACACCGGGGCAACCGGGGAAGTTGTCGGCAGAGTCGCCCATGAGGGCAAGGAGGTCTATCACCTGCGAGGTGGAGGCAAGGTCGTACTTCTGGCATACCTCTGCAGGTCCCATAGTTTCGTAGCCGCCACCGTGTCGGGGGCGGAACATAAAGACGTTGTCGGACACCAGCTGACCGTAGTCTTTGTCGGGTGTAAGCATATAGGTGGTTATGCCAGCCTTGCCGGCTTTGGTGGCGAGGGTGCCAATGACGTCGTCGGCCTCGAATCCGTCTACCTGAAGCACGGGTATGTGCATGGCGCTTATTATCTGCTTGATGATAGGCACCGAGGCACGAATGTCCTCCGGGGTTTCCTCTCGCTGCGCCTTGTAGGCAGGGAAAGCCTCGTCGCGGAACGTCTTGCCGTGGTCGAAAGCCACGCCGATGTGGGTGGGCTGCTCTTTGGTGAGAATCTCGTTAAGGGTATTGACGAAGCCCATAACGGCAGATGTGTTCATGCCCTTCGAGTTTATACGTGGATTCTTTATAAACGCGTAGTAGGCGCGGTAGATAAGCGCATAGGCGTCGAGAAGAAATAGCTTGTTCATTGTATTTAATATTGTTTTGGTGTAAAATTACAAAAAAAATGTCACTAATACAGGCAAAATACGTAACTTTGTACGAAATATTATAATACAATGGATTATCTGTCAATCATAAAGCAACCCATAGAGGCGGAACTCGCCGATTTTATATCTCTTTTCAACAAGTCGCTATCGCATGAGGACGGCTTGCTCGGTTCGGCGCTTGAGCATATACGCAAGCGTGCGGGCAAGCGTATGCGTCCGATGCTGATACTGCTAATGGCTAAGAACTTTGGGCAGATAAACCACGCCACACAGAACGCTGCTGTGGGCTTGGAGCTGCTGCACACTGCCTCGCTTGTACACGATGATGTGGTGGACGAGAGCGCAGAACGACGCGGCCAGGCTTCGGTCAATGCCACATACGACAATAAGGTGGCGGTGCTTGTGGGCGACTATATCCTCTCTACGGCTCTGCTGTGTGTGGCTCGCACCCACTCGGAGCAGATTGTGACCTATCTTGCCGAGCTTGGACGCACGCTGTCGGACGGCGAGATACTGCAGCTGTCCAACATCGGACGCAAGGACATATCGGAGGATGTGTATTATGACGTTATAAAGCAGAAGACGGCGGCGCTGTTTGAGGCTTGCTCGGGCATAGGAGCGTTGTCGTCGGGAGCCTCGGAGGAGGATGTCAAGGCGGCTAAGCTTTTTGGTCAGAACCTCGGCATAATCTTCCAGATACGCGACGACATCTTCGACTATTACGACTCTGCAGAGATAGGCAAGCCTACAGGCAACGATATGGCTGAGGGCAAGCTCACGCTGCCCGTGATATATGCCGTAAACAATGGCGGCGACGAGTCGATGAGGGAGCTTGCGCTTAAGGTTAAGGAGCATGCGGTGTCGGCTGAGGAGATAGCCCAGCTTGTGGCTTACACCAAGCAGAAGGGTGGCATCGAGTATGCCGAGCGCCGTATGTGGGAGTTTCATGCCGAGGCGCAGCGTTTCTTGGACGATAAGGTGCAGCAGCCGGACGTCAAGGCGGCGTTGCAGGCTTATCTCGACTTTGTGATAAAGAGGACGAAGTAGGCTAAGGCTAATTAATGGCTAAGCCTTACTAAGAGCTAAGCCTTACTAAGAGCTAAGCCACACTAAGAACTAAGCCTTTCTAAGCCTCTCTACGCCCTACGGCTTAGGAAGGCCTAAGAAGGCTTAGAAAGGCTTAGCTCTTAGTGTGGCTTAGTGAGGCTTAGGAAGGCTCCTAATACCCTCGATATTCTTTCCTGGCTTTCGTCATTTGTTCCCTCATTCCACAATTCTCCACAAACTTCATCTCCAGTTTTTCTATTAGCTTTGTCAACAGCCAATCGGTTTGATGAATAAGAGTTATGGCAATGTTGGCTATTGTTTCGGCAGAGCGTTCCGGCAGAGCCTTTCTGTAGAACTCGCTATCGTTGTGAGTAGCGCAAGCCCGTTTGGCTTGTGCCAATCGTTTGTCATCTGCCTGCCATTGTTCCAATCCTCTAACACGAAGGAAGTCCTCGTAGTCAACAAGCAGTTCTTGCAGACTTGCCTTAGCTACGTTTGTTAGCTTTATCTCCGTCTCTTTAGATGTATTGCCTGCTGCTGCTCCTTCTGCTATATTCTGTTTGCCTGAGCGTGCTGCCTGCACCATTTGGTCGACTGTACGGTCTCCCTTTCCAAGGTGATGGTGAGCAAAATAAAAGGTAACATCATATACACATTCTGCCTTTTGATAGGCTATAAGGTTTTTATAGGAACCTCCATGTGGAAGAAAAGGTTTTGGGGTAGGCATAGGTTAGTAGTTTTTAAAGGGGTTGTAGAAATTTGGTTGATTGTTTGTTGGGGTAGGGGCTTTCCAAGAACTAAGCCTCTCTGAGCTATCTTAAGCTATCTCTAAGCCTTCCTAAGCCTCACTAAGCCTCTCTACGCCCTACGGCTTAGGAAGGCTTAGAAAGGCCTAGTGAGGCTTAGCTCTTAGTGAGGCTTAGAGAGGCTTAGATAGCTCACTAAGTCTTTAGAAGAACTTTATCTGCTCACCCTTAAGCTCGCTAAGCAGCATGTTGGCAAGGCGTGATGTTCCGAGACGGAACCACTTGTTGGTGAGCCATTTCTTGCCCAGAACCTCCTTGACGATGGTGTAGTAGATAAGAGCATCCATAACGCTGTTGATGCCGCCAGCGGGCTTGAAACCTATCTGTATGCCCGTCTTGTCGTAGTACTCCTTGATGGCCTGGCACATAACGTAGGCAGCCTCTGGTGTGGCTGCAGGCTCAAGCTTGCCGGTAGAGGTCTTGATGTAGTCGGCACCTGCATACATAGAGAGGATAGAAGCCTTCTTGATGTTAGAGGCTGTCTTGAGGGCACCAGTCTCGAGGATAACCTTCATGGCTACGCTCTCGCCGCAGGCAGCCTTAAGCTCTGCTATATCGTCGCATACGCCCTCGTAGTCGCCTGAGAGGAACTTGCCCACCGGCATAACGATATCAATCTCTGTAGCGCCGTCGGCAACGGCGAGTGATGTCTCAGCCACCTTAACCTCGATACGAGCCTGAGAAGAGGGGAAAGAGCCTGACACGCAAGCAATCTCTACGCCGTCTACCTCAAGCGATTCGGCTACGGTCTTGGCAAAGCAAGGATATACGCAGATGGTAGCCACGTGGGGCAGGTCGGGATACTCGTTGTCGAAGTCGTTTACGCGCTCTGTGAAAGCCAGTACGCTGGTGTCGCTGTCGGTAGTCTTGAGGGTTGTAAGCTCGATGCTTCCGAAGAGAAAACGCTTAACGTCCATATTGTCGTTCTCGGGCACCTTCTCGGCTATAATCTTGCGCACGGCATCGCGTACCTCCTGGTCGTCGATGTTGGTGTTGTACTTGGCGAGAGCCTCCTCATACTTGCTCGGGGTTTGCTGAGCATTCTGGTTCTCCTGATCGTTCAGGATAATGTCTTTAATAATTCCCATTTTGTTGTTATTTGGTTTGTTGTTTACTTCTTTTTCTATATATTATAGATTCTATTCTTTATATAGTTTGGGGTTGTTTTTATGGCGTTCTTTGTCGCGATTTGTCTTCTTGTCGAAGCTCTTTTGCAGGGCTTCGGTAAGGTCGACACCGGTCTGGTTGGCAAGGCATATAAGCACCCAAAGGATGTCTGCCATCTCCTCGGAGGGGTCGTGCGATTCGCCCTCCTTGAAACTCTGGTCGCCATAGCGGCGAGCCATGATGCGGGCAAGTTCGCCCACTTCCTCTGTAAGGCAAGCCATGTTGGTAAGTTCGGAGAAATAGCGCACGCCATACTCCTTTATCCAACGGTCTACCGCCTCTTGCGCTTCCTTTATTGTCATATCTTTATTGTGCTATTTATATCTCCAACGACTGTCCCATAAGTTTCATAAATAGGATGTATACAAGCCAGATGGCGAACGTCGCAATGAAACAAATTCTGAATATTGCCCCTATCTTTTTCGACCTTTTGGCTGCACGGAAAGGGTGGGGAAATTCAATGTAGGTATTAATACTGAAACCTATCATTATCAACATACATCCCGTAAATTTATACCATGCAATCTCTGCTCCCCACGACTTGCGGGTGAACAGTATAACTAAACCTATAACATTTAGAATAAATGCGGTTGCAGGTAGATATTTCTTCATAGCTTACTACTTTTTTGGGGTGCTTATTCCTTGTTTTTGGTGTCCATGCAGATGGTTACGGGGCCGTCGTTGAGCAGCTCCACCTTCATGTCGGCGCCAAATTCGCCCGTGCCCACCGGCTTGCCGAGAGCCTCCGAAAGCTTGCTGCAGAACTCCTCGTAAAGCGGAACAGATATCTCGTGGCTTGCAGCGCGGAACCATGAGGGACGGTTGCCCTTCTTGTAGGATGCGTATAGCGTAAACTGGCTAACCACCAATGCCTCGCCCTGGACGTCGAGTAGGGAGCGGTTCATGACGCCGTTGTCGTCGTCGAACACGCGCAGGGCAGCCACCTTCCTTACCAGCCAATCCACATCCTCGGATGTATCGCTCTCCTCAACGCCGAGGAGCAGGAGGTATCCTTTGCCGATGCTCGACTTAACGGTGCCGTCTATCGTGACAGATGCGTGCTGCACACGCTGTATAACAGTTCTCATATATCAGTTTGTTGTTTTATATTTGGGTTGTTTGATGTGTGTGGTTTGGGCATGTCGCCTTTTACCACTTTACTATACAAAGATATTATAAAATTCCGATACGGGCAAGCAATAATCAAAAATCATATAAATTACTATCAATTTGTTCTCGATTTTTATCCCTTTTCCTTTGAAATTTCATAGGAATTTGATAAATTTGCAAAGTGAAACAGAATAGTAATTTTACGTATAATATAAAGTATGAACTACAGATTAGGTAAAGACTTTTAGTTTTTAGTATAATTTGATATAAGGATTGGCTTGTTCGTGGCTCGTGAGAGTCGTAGCAGGCAAGGAAGATTTACATAATCTTCTCTGTGTGTGCGCTATGGTCGTGAGATCTTGGCGCATTTTTTTATGTCTTGTTCAAGGCTTCTTTTATCTTCGTAGCCTTGGCTGTTCCCACTACTTTTTCTATATCTTCGATAGGCGCCTCTTGTATGCGCTTTACGCTCTTGAAGGCCTTGAGCAGACGGTCGCGTGTGGCGGGTCCTATGCCCGGTATGTCGTCGAGCGCACTGTGCAGGGCGTGCTTCGACCGCTTGTCGCGGTGGAAGGTTATGGCATAGCGGTGCACCTCGTCCTGTATCTGCGTCAGGACGTGAAACAGCTCCGAGTCGGTTTTAAGGGCTATGGTCATTGGCGGGTTGCCAAAGAGCAGCTCGTTGGTGCGGTGGCGGTCGTTCTTGGCAAGTCCGGCGATAGGAATGTTAAGGTGCAGCTCGCCCTCCACAACCTCTCTCACGACGCTCATTTGTCCCTGTCCACCGTCGGTAATGATGAGGTCGGGCAGGGTAGCGCCTTCTTCAATCATGCGAGAGTAGCGTCGGCGCACCACCTCCTGCATCGATGCATAGTCGTCTGGACCGGCAACGGTCTTGATGTTGTACTTTCGGTAGTCCTTCTTCGAGGGTTTCATGCCCTTGAACACAACGCAGCCAGCCACGGCATCTGTACCCGATATGTTGGAGTTGTCGAAACACTCTATCTGGTACGGCAGCTTCTGCAGTTGCAGCTTCTGCTGTAGTTCCTTCATCAGACGTGTTTGCTTTTGCTCAGGGTTGAGCTTTTCGGCCTGCTTTAATCGGTCGAACTTATACTGCTTGCAGTTCATCTCGCCAAGCTCGAGAAGGTGCTTCTTGTCGCCACGTTGCGGTACGAAGAACGTTGCATCGGTGAGCTGCCAGTCTATCTCAAACGGAACGATAATCTCCTTAGCCTTGCTTTTGAATCTCTCGCGTATCTCGGGTATGGCTGTAAGCAGCAGCTCGCGGTCGGTTTCATCGAGCTTGCGTTTGTACTCGAAGGTGAAACTCTGGTTTACGGCGCCATTCTTTACGTGTATGTAGTTGATGAAGGCAGTTCGGCTTATATCGTCGTCGACGATGGTGAAGACGTCGACGTCGGTTATAGTGTGGCTCACAACCTCGCTCTTGGCACAGAATCCTTCGATGAGAAGGTACTTTTGTTTCAACTCTTCGGCTTCCTCAAACTTAAGTTCCTCGGCTTTTCGCTGCATTTCCTCGTACACGTGCTGCGACAGTTGGCGCGTGTTGCCTTTCAGTATCTCGCGAGCCTGTGCGATGGAAGCTTGATAATCTTCCAACGATTGCTTGCCGCAACATGGAGCTTTGCAGTTGTGTATGTGGTATTCGAGGCACGGCTTGTACTTGCCCTGTTCGATGCCTTCCTTGGTTATGGGCATACGGCAAGTGCGCGGCTTGTAGAGCTTGTGTATAAGTTCGAGCACGGCAAACATACTGCCTGTGTTGGAGTAAGGACCGAAGAAGGTTCCGAACTTCTTGTTTATTTGTCGGGTCTTGAAGACACGGGGCAGATACTCGTTGGTAACACAGATGCTGGGGTAGGTCTTGCCGTCCTTAAGCAGAACGTTGTAGCGCGGGTTGTACTTCTTTATAAGACTGTTCTCAAGCAGCAGAGCATCCTCCTCGGTGTTTACGACGGTGTAGCTGATGTCCTCAATCTTCGACACCAGCACCTTGGTCTTGAACCTGTCTACCTCCTTGTGGAAGTAGCTTGACACGCGCTGCTTAAGACGCTTAGCCTTGCCCACATATATAATGGTGTGGCTCGCATCGTAGAATTGGTAGCTGCCTGGTTTCTCGGGCATGTTGAGCACGATGTTCTTAAGACGCTCTATGCGCTTTGCGTTTTCTTCCTTTGTCATTGTTGCCTGTTGTTATGTTTTGCCTGTGCAGCCTGTAAGTGCTTTGAAACTAAGAGGTTTGAGCTGTGCTGTTTCACGTGGAACTATAAGACTCAAACTATGGGGTGGTGGCCCTCCACTTTCTCCTTGTCTTATGCAAAGGCGCGGCAGACTTGTAGCCTGTCGCGCCTGTTCCTGTTGCGTAGCCAGCAAGGCTCCTGTTCCTGTTAGATCTGTATCAGCGATGAAATCTCGATATCCTCGTCAAAACCTTTGCGTCCGTTGAGACCCTCGTTTACAAGCTCGATGATGAAGTTGGCGTATACCTTCTTAGGGTTGAACTTCTTGACGAGGTTGCAAGCAGCCTTCATTGTGCCGCCTGTTGCAAGGAGGTCGTCGTGCAGAAGGATAACGTCGTTTTCATCGATGGCATCCTTATGAATCTCTATAGTGTCCTTGCCATACTCCTTGGCATAGCTCTCCTGTACTGTATCGCAAGGCAGCTTGCCAGGCTTGCGGCAAAGAACCACACCTGCACCTAAACGAAGGGCGAGGGCAGACGACATAACGAAGCCGCGCGACTCGATGCCGACAATCTTGGTTATACCCTTGTCTTTGTAAAGATCGTACATTTCATCGCAAATCTCTTGCAGGCATTTGTTGTTCTTGAAGAGTGTGGTAACGTCACGGAAGTTTACTCCCTTCTTTGGCCAATCTGGTATGCAACGCAGATTGTCAAGCAATAGTTTGTTGTTCATTTTCAGTTGTTTATTATATGTTTGTTATTCTTTTTGTTTCACGTGGAACTTTACCTGTGCATCAGAACAAGCAGTACGTTGATGTCGCTTGGCGATACGCCGGGGATGCGTGATGCCTGTCCGAGAGTTTCGGGGTTGATGCGCATAAGCTTCTGTCTGCCCTCTGTTGATATCTCGTGAAGTTGCTCGTAATTGAAGTGTCCCTTGATGCGGATGTCCTCCAGTCGGTGCATTTTGTCGGCAATCTGCCGTTCGCGTTTTATGTAACCGTCGTACTTTATCAATACTTCGGCTGCTTCCACAATCTCCTCCTGTCTTGCGTCGTCTGTATCGAGCGCCGCCTTGAGGGAAGGAATGGCAGAGGCGAGCTGCTTGATGCTTAGTTGTGGACGAGCCACAAGGCTTGCTATTGTAGCGCCAAACTGCATTGGTGTGGTGCCGAACGATTCGAGAGCCGCGTTTATGTCGCGAGGCTTAACGTTGGTAGAGTTGCAGAAGTTGATGATACGTTCGGTTTCTGCCTTCTTCTTAAGCCATAGGTCGTAGCGTTCGCGAGAAGCAAGACCTAAGTTGTAAGCACGTTCTGTGAGTCGTGCGTCGGCATTGTCCTGTCGTAGAAGTATGCGATACTCGGCTCTGGAGGTGAACATGCGGTAAGGCTCGTCAACACCCTTCGTCGTAAGGTCGTCTATCAAGACACCGATGTAGCCCTCGTCGCGCTTCATGATGAACGGTTCGGAGCCGCCGCAGAGTAGGGCAGCGTTGATGCCCGCCATCGTACCCTGTCCGCCTGCCTCCTCGTATCCGGTGGTTCCGTTGACCTGTCCGGCAAAGAAGAGACCCTTGACAATCTTCGACTCCAACGACGGCTTGAGCTGGGTAGGGTCGAAGTAGTCGTACTCGATGGCATAGCCAGGTCGGTAAACCTTGATATCTCTGAAGGCCTTAATCTTCTTCAAGGCTGCAAGCTGTACGTCCATCGGCATCGACGAGGAGAATCCGTTAAGGTACATCTCGTTGGTGTCCTCGCCTTCGGGTTCGAGAAACAGCGGGTGCTGGTCCTTGTCGGGGAACGTAACGAGCTTGGTCTCGATAGACGGACAGTAGCGAGGTCCGGTCGACTTAATCTGTCCGTTGTAGAGTGGGGAGTCGGCAATGGCGTCGCGCAGCGTGTCGTGCACCTCCTTGTTGGTGTATGTGGTCCAGCAAGGAAGCTGCTTAAGGTGTCGCGGAGCCGTCATGTACGAAAATCCGTGGTAGTCGGTCTCGCCAGGTTGGCACTCCATATCCTCAAAGTGAACCGAGCGGCGGTCTATACGCACCGGTGTTCCCGTCTTCATTCTTGCCGAGGTTATGCCGTGTCGTGTAATGCTCTCTGTGAAGTGCAGCACGGCAGGTTCGGCGCATCGGCCTCCCGGCACCTTGCGTCTGCCAACGTGCATCAGTCCGTTGAGGAATGTTCCGGCTGTTATTACTACCGCCTTGGCGCGGAACGTCACGCCCCACACCGTCTCTACACCCACAGTCTCGCCATTTTCCACAAGCAGCTCGCAGGCTTCGTCCTGCCAGATGTCAAGGCCGTCGATACGGTCGAGACGTGAGCGCCACTCCCAGATAAACTTGCCGCGGTCGCATTGTGCCCTCGGACTCCATACGGCAGGACCCTTGCCTCGGTTGAGCATACGGAACTGTATGGATGTGGCGTCGGTAACAAGACCCATCTCGCCGCCTAAGGCGTCAATCTCGCGCACAATCTGTCCCTTGGCAATGCCGCCAACGGCAGGGTTGCAGCTCATCTGTCCTATCTTGTTCATGTCCATCGTTATGAGGCACGTCTTGGCACCCATTCGGGCAGCCGCCGCGGCAGCCTCACAACCGGCGTGTCCGCCGCCTATAACGATAACGTCGTAATTGAAATTCATATATTGATTGTCGATAATATTTTGTGTGGTACGGCTCAATTTAGTACCTAATAAGTTTCCCCTCGCAAAATTAAGAATAAAAAATGATTTTTGGAGAGAAATAGTTTGATTTATCATCAATTTTCAGTATTTTTGCAGTCTGTAAGGATACGGCTTATACCTATTATATAGTATAGCTCAAAATTACGTGTTATGTTATATGTTCCCTAACCGGAATCTCTCCGTGAAGAAAGTGAGCCGCAACCTTATTATGGCATCGCCGCGACGGCGAGGCCTCCAAATATTGGAATCAATAATTCTAACATTTAATAATTTTTTTAATTCAAATCATTTATGTGGTTAATCAATTCATCCATCGGTAGAAAGGTGGTGATGGCCATGACTGGTATCGCCCTTGTTCTATTCTTGACATTCCACATGTCAATGAATGTTGCAGCTCTCTTCTCTGGAGACGCTTACAACATGATCTGTGAGTTCCTCGGCGCCAACTGGTATGCCGTAGTTGCAACAATCGGCTTGGGCGCCCTTTGTGTACTCCACTTCGTGTTTGCCTTCTGGCTCACGATGCAGAACCGCGCAGCCCGTGGCAACTCTCGTTACGAGGTAACAGCAAAGCCTAAGGGTGTAGAGTGGGCATCTCAGAACATGCTCGTTCTCGGTATCATCGTAGTTCTCGGCTTGTTGCTCCACTTGTTCAACTTCTGGTACAACATGATGTTTGCCGAGCTTATGGGCTTCGAGGGCGTATGTGCACCTGCAGACGGTTTCGGCTGGATTAAGGAGACATTTGCCAACCCTGTTTACGTTGTTCTCTACATCGTATGGCTCGTAGCTCTCTGGTTGCACCTCACACACGGTTTCTGGAGCGCAATGCAGACATTCGGCTGGAATGGTAAGGTATGGTTCAACCGTTGGAAGGTTATCGGTCAGGTTTACTCAACCCTCCTCGTCCTCGGTTTCCTCGTAGTAGTAATTGCTTTCGCACTTGGTTGCGCACCAAGCCTCTGCTGCTAATTAAAAACTAAAAAATCAAAATTCATAATTCACATTATGGCTAAGACTATTAATTCAAGAATCCCTGAAGGCCCAGTGGCCGAGAAGTGGACCAACTATAAAGCTCACCAGCGTCTGGTGAACCCCAAGAACAAACTCAAGCTCGACGTCATCGTTGTAGGTACAGGTCTTGCAGGTGCTTCTGCAGCAGCCAGCCTCGGCGAGATGGGTTTCCGTGTGCTTAACTTCTGCATCCAGGACTCTCCGCGTCGCGCTCACTCTATCGCAGCCCAGGGTGGTATCAATGCTGCCAAGAACTATCAGAACGACGGCGACTCTGTATACCGTCTGTTCTACGATACAGTAAAGGGTGGCGACTATCGTGCTCGTGAGGCTAACGTATACCGTCTTGCCGAGGTGTCAAACGACATCATCGACCAGTGCGTTGCCCAGGGTGTTCCTTTCGCTCGTGAGTACGGCGGCATGCTCGCCAACCGTTCGTTCGGTGGCGCTCAGGTATCACGTACATTCTACGCAAAGGGCCAGACCGGTCAGCAGCTTTTGCTCGGTGCCTACTCTGCACTCTCTAAGCAGGTGAGCACAGGCCGCGTATTGCTCTACACTCGTTACGAGATGGAGGATGTGGTTATCGTTGACGGCCGCGCTCGCGGTATCATCGCCAAGAACCTCATTTCTGGCAAGCTCGAGCGTTTCTCTGCAAACGCTGTTGTAATAGCTACCGGTGGTTACGGCAATGCTTACTTCCTCTCTACAAACGCTATGGGTTGCAACTGTACAGCAGCTATCCAGTGCTACCGCAAGGGTGCTTACTTTGCAAATCCTTGCTACGTACAGATTCACCCTACATGTATCCCTGTACACGGCGACAAGCAGTCGAAGCTTACTCTTATGTCAGAGTCGTTGCGTAACGACGGCCGTATCTGGGTACCAAAGAAGCTTGAGGATGCTAAGGCTCTGCAGGCAGGCACCAAGAAGGGCAGCGACATTCCTGAGGAAGACCGCGACTACTACTTGGAGCGCCGCTATCCGGCATTCGGCAACCTCGTTCCTCGTGACGTTGCCTCACGTGCAGCCAAGGAGCGTTGCGACAAGGGCTTCGGCGTAAACAACACCGGTCTTGCCGTATTCCTCGACTTCTCTGAGTCAATCAACCGTCTCGGCATCGACGTTATCCGTCAGCGTTATGGCAACCTCTTCGATATGTACGAGGAGATTACAGACGTTAACCCGGGTGAGCTTGCCAACGAAATCAACGGCGTTAAGTACTACAACCCGATGATGATCTATCCTGCTATCCACTACACAATGGGTGGTATCTGGGTAGACTACGAGCTTCAGACCTCTATCACTGGTCTGTTCGCTATCGGCGAGTGCAACTTCTCTGACCACGGTGCTAACCGCCTCGGTGCTTCGGCTCTTATGCAGGGCTTGGCAGACGGCTACTTCGTACTGCCTTACACCATCCAGAACTACCTCGCCGACCAGGCTATCTGGCCGCACCTCTCAACCGACCTGCCAGAGTTTGCAGAGGCTGAGAAGGGTGTTCAGGCAGAGATTGACCGCCTCATGAACATCAAGGGTAAGCGTTCGGTAGACTCTATCCACAAGGAGCTTGGCCACGTACTGTGGGAGCATGTTGGTATGGGTCGTACAAAGGAAGGTCTTGAGCAGGGCATCGAGCTTATCAAGAAGCTTCGCAAGGAGTTCAACACCAACCTCTTTATCCCTGGATCTAAGGAAGGCTTGAACGTAGAGCTCGACAAGGCTATCCACCTCCGCGACTTCATCCTCATGGGTGA
>OIWQ01000967.1_pt1 | contig 36223 bp, 30 predicted proteins | sample 1587571 | NCBI WGS metagenome assembly OIWQ01 (sample SAMEA3888910, study PRJEB22519) | human gut metagenome | biome: human gut; feature: human-associated habitat; material: faeces | place: Denmark | collected 2010
GAGTGCACCTCAATAAAAAATCGAATACACAAGATGTAGTTGAGCAGTCGCTTACTTCATATTCTGCTATGTACAGATGAGGGGAATATACTTCTGCCCGTTCAAAGTTTATCAGATTGGTAGTCATGCGCAGGAGGGAGTTGACATTTCTCAGTGCCATGTGCATATTGTTGGTCTCGGCTTCGTTCAGTGTCTTGTTTTCAAGCATTTCTTCCAGAGGTGCCTTTATCAGTGTCAATGGCGTGCGGATATCATGCGCGGTATTGACAAAGAAACGGGTTTTCTCATCGGATATCTTTTTCTGTTTTCTCAGTGCCATGACACGGAAACCGACAACGGACATCAGTACTGTCAGCAGGACATAGCAGGCTATGGCCCAAAAACTGAACCAGACGGGGCGCGCAATGCTGATGTCGATGCTTCGCTCTTCAAAATAAAGATAAGGCTCTTCCTTGGATACCGCCCGTATGTAAAGTTTGTAATCGCCCGAGGCAAGGTTGGTGAAGCGGAGATGCCCTTCTTCACCCAGGCGGTTCCAGTCATCGTAAAAGCCTTCCAGCTTCCAGTAGAAAGTGACATTGTCCGGCGCGTCATAATTGATGGATGAAATGCTGAGGGAAAAAGTGTTCTGGTTGTATTTCAGCTTTAACCGGTCTGTCTGGTTGATATTTTCCTTCAAGGGGGAATTCGTACTGCCGGGAACGACAGTCTGATAGAGTATCTGAAAATCGCTGAGTATCATAGGAGAGTAGACATAGTCCGGCAACTTTGTCCCTTCGGGGAATTCGATGGCTCCGTCTGTGCTGCCAAAGACAAAACCCTTGTTCTTGCGTAACGTTCCGGAAGAGGCACTGAAGCAGGAGGACATCAGCCCTTGCTCTTTGGTCCAGTTGTGGAATGTCTTCTCCGTAGGGTGGAAACAGCTGATTCCGTTTTCGGTACTCATCAGGATATGCCCGTCCGACTCGGGGAGTATGGTGTAGATGTTGTTTGAAATCAAGGCACAATTGTCCTTGTGATAATGCTTGAACGTATTGTCCTTTGCGTTGTAGACAACCACTCCGGAGCCGTTTGTTCCTATATATAGAGAGAGGTCTTCCGCTTGGTAAAGTGTGTTGATGTAGGTCGTCTCTTCCTGCAAGGCGACATATTGGAATCTACCCGACTCTTTGTCCAGCAGATACAGTCCGGCACTTGTCCCAATCCACATGTGTCCGTCGTCCTTTTCTGTAATGGCGGTGACGGAATTTATTCCGGGATACAGACGGACAGAATTCAGAGACAAATCGAAGCATTTCAGATTATAGAATCCTCCGGACCAGATATATCCTTTGGAGTCTTTAACAATGTCTCGGATATACTTGTCAGGACGTATGTTATCCGGACTGAGCAGGTAAGGGGAGAAATATTCTACCGAGAGTGTCCTTTTATTTATTTTGTATACTCCCGAAGTATATCCTCCTGCCCAAATAATGCCGGGTGATACCTCGCATAGCGTAATGAATATGTGGTTCTTGTCTTTCAGTTGATGGTCGAAGGAACTTAGGAATGAGTGCCACTGCCCGGTTTTCGATTGATAAAGGCTGATTCCGTTGCTTGTTCCGAACCATAGGTCTCCGTCACTGTCTTCAATGACAGAGTGTACCTGATCGTTGACCAGCGATTGTCTGTTTCCGATGGAATGCTTTATCCAGTTATAGTTTTTGTACCGGTTGTCTATAATGGTAATCCCTTCCGGGTAGTTGGCTATCCATATCCGCTTTTCTTCATCAATATAAATGTCATTGATGTTATTGCTGTTCATCTCATTGTAACTTTTGTAGCTGGAGGTGATGTACGGTTCCGAGATGCACGAGTTCACATTGATTTTGTGTATGCCCATACCTTCTGTCGCTATCAATAGCTCTGTCCGGTTCAGAGGTCTGATTCGGGCAATGTTTACATCGCTCAAATCCGTATTGGAGTGTATAATCCGTTGTTGCCGTATGTCGTAGGCAAAAACTCCTTTTTCAAAAGTACCGATGAAAAGTCTTTGTGATTCTTGATGGAAATGGAGTGCACTGATTTGTGCCTGGATTTTGTCAAGAGGTTCAAGAGGGACAATCTGCAATGCTTCGTTTTCGAGTTTGACGTATCGCACTCCCTTGTTGGTGGCCATGAAGAAGTGGTCGTTGTCCACTTGTTCGATACTTGTAATGCTACTTTTCAGTTCATTGGGCATTTGATGGGTCTCTCCGGTTTGTGTGTCGTAAAGAGCGATACTGTATCTGCTGCACAGCCAAATCCTATGATTGTGGTCCATATAGCCGTAGCTGATATTGACCGGTGTCTTGGGCAGTTTATATACTTTATTGAACACATCGTGTTCTTGGTTGTATTGAAAAATGCGGCCGGCTTTACCTATGACCCATAACTTCCCCTTCTCTTCAAAATACAACCAGCCGAGATGGATGGGGGAACTCGATTCTTTGTTTTCTCCTATTAATTTATAATGTTTGATGTCTTTTCCATTGTACCGGTCTATGCCTTCGTTGGTGAGGAACCACATGTAACCTATCGAATCCTTTTGAATGTCGAAGATTCTGCGGTTACTCAATCCGTTTTCTACTCCTATGTATTTATAAGTTTGCGCCGTGGCAATGAGGGGTAAAAGGAATAGAAAGCATACAATGTTTATGATGAATCTCATATAAATATTTATCTATAAATACAATATAACAACATGCGTGTGATAATAGTTTACAAATTAAACGAGAAAAAGTGAAAAATCAAAATTTGGATGTAAATATTATAGCTTAATCAAAGAATGCCTTTGCCGCTTCCGCACATCGTTCGCCGTCAATTCCGGCAGAAACAATGCCTCCGGCATATCCGGCGCCTTCTCCGCAAGGGAACAATCCTTTTATACGTACATGTTGCAGTGTTTCCTTGTCTCTTGTTATGCGTACCGGTGCCGATGTGCGGGTTTCCACTCCAATCATTGTCGCCTCGTTCGTCAATAACCCCCGGCTGTATTTCCCGAATAGCTGGAAACCTTTGCTCAGGCGTTCTGCAATGAAAGAGGGCATCCAGAAGTGGAGAGGTGAGGATACCAAGCCTGGTGCGTATGAGGTTTCCGGCAGGTCGTAGCTTAGTTTCTTCTTGGTGAAGTCCACCATTCTCTGTGCCGGTGCTGTCTGCTTCATATTGCCTTGTTGCCAGCAGAGGTACTCTAGATACTCTTGAAAATGCATCATACTCAATGGAGAATTGGCAGTTGACAATTGACAATTGGCTGCGCTGTCGTGCTGCATAGCAATTGTAAATTGTAAATTGTCAATAGTAAATTGCTCCAAGTCTTCCGGGCGTAGCTCTACCACCATTCCCGAATTGCTCCAACGGGAACCGCGGTTGCTGGGACTCATCCCGTTGACTACAATCTGCTCGGGACCGCTGGCGGCGGGCACAACGAAGCCGCCGGGACACATGCAAAAGCTATATACTCCTCGTCCGTCCACCTGGTTTACAAAGCTATATTCGGCGGCAGGCAGATATTTTCCCCGTCCGTTCCGGTTGTGATATTGTATTTGGTCTATCAAGGTGGCGGGGTGTTCCAGTCGTACGCCTACGGCAATGCCTTTAGCTTCAATCTCTACATTGTTGGCGGCAAGCCAGCGGTATACGTCCCGGGCAGAGTGACCGGTGGCAAGTATCACCGGGCCAAGGAAAGTCTTGCCGGTATTTGTTTCAATGCCTTTGATTTCATCCTTCTCTATGAGTAGGGCGTCCATGCGTGTTTCAAAGTGGACTTCGCCACCGCACTGGATGATAGTGTTCCGCATGTTTTCAATAACACGCGGCAGTTTGTCCGTACCTATGTGCGGATGTGCATCTACCAGTATGGAAGTGGAGGCTCCATGTTGACAGAAGACGTTCAGAATCTTGTCTACATTGCCACGCTTCTTACTGCGTGTGTACAGCTTGCCATCCGAGTAAGCTCCGGCACCTCCCTCTCCGAAGCTGTAATTGGACTCCGGGTTGACGAGTTGCTGGCGGCTGATTTGCGCCAAGTCTTTCTTGCGTTCCCGTACGTCCTTTCCACGCTCCACAATGACGGGGCGCAGACCGAGCTCTATCAGTCGCAGGGCGGCGAAGAGTCCTCCGGGACCGGCGCCTACCACTACTACTTGGGGCTTTCCTTCTACATTATTATATAAGGTATGTTGATATTCGTCCTCTTTCGGCATTTCGTTCAGATATGCCCGTACGTTGAGGTTGATATAGATTGTCCGTTGGCGGGCATCGATACTGCGCTTCAAGATGCGCGTTGCTGTTATCTCCCGTGCATTCAGTCCTTTCTCATGTACTAAGTACTCTTTCAGGCGTTGCTCGTTTGCCGCTACTTCGGGCAATACGCGCAGTTGGTATTCTTGTATCATAATGATTATCCGAATAGGGCACGGAATGCTTCTTCCACCTTCCGTACCGGTATCAATTCCATTTTAATCTTCTTCGTGTTCAGTCCTTGCATATTATACTTGGGAAGTATGAATCGCTTGAATCCAAGTTTCTCTGCTTCTCCGATGCGCTGCTCTATGCGGTTCACTGGGCGGATTTCACCTGACAGACCTATTTCTCCCGCCATGCACACCTCCGGCTCTATGGCCGTGTCCATGTTGCTGGAGAGGATAGAGCTGATGACGGCAAGGTCTATTGCCGGGTCGTTCACTTTCAATCCGCCGGCAATGTTGAGAAAGACGTCTTTCTGTGCCAGCTTGAAGCCTACACGTTTTTCCAATACGGCCAGCAGCATATTCATGCGGCGGATGTCGAACCCTGTGGCAGAGCGTTGTGGGTTACCATATACGGCACTGCTGACCAATGCCTGCGTCTCGATGAGGAACGGTCTGATACCTTCTATCGCGGAGGCGATGGCTATGCCGCTCATACCTTCATGGTCTTGGCTCAGCAGCAGTTCGGATGGGTTGCTCACCTGCCGTAATCCATCTTGCCGCATTTCGTAAATACCCAGTTCGGCAGTGCTTCCGAAGCGGTTCTTGATGCTACGCAGGATGCGGTACATATAGTGCTGGTCGCCCTCAAACTGGAGTACGGTATCCACGATATGTTCCAGTACCTTGGGGCCGGCTATGCTTCCTTCCTTATTAATATGCCCGATAAGGATGACCGCCGTATGCGTTTCCTTGGCAAAGCGCAGGATGGAGGCGGAACATTCCCGTACTTGGGCAATACTCCCCGGCGACGATTCAAGGGTTTCGGTAGAAATCGTCTGTATGGAGTCGATGATGACGATGTCCGGGCGGATGTTCTTGATATGGACGTAAATCTGTTCCAGGGAAGTTTCGCACACGATGAGGCAATCACTGGAAGCACTTGTCAAACGGTCGGCACGCAGTTTCAGCTGACGGGTGCTTTCTTCGCCGGAGACGTAGAGGATACGTTTCTCCGGTATACGGAGTACGGTTTGTAGCACCAGGGTGGATTTCCCGATACCCGGTTCGCCGCCAATTAATACAAGAGAACCTTGTACCAGACCGCCACCCAGTACCCGGTTCAGTTCGGCATCATGGAGATCGATGCGCGGTTCGTCATCGGCTACAATTTCATGGAGGGTTACGGGTTTGGCTTTGGCGGTCTCTATACCCGATACGGGACGTTTGTTCACCACTTCTTTCCGTACCACCTCTTCCACATACGTGTTCCACATTCCGCACGACGGACACTTGCCTACCCATTTGGGAGAGTCTTGTCCGCAGTTGCTGCATACATAAACCGTCTTCTCTTTAGCCATAGTTGTGCATTCTCTTCTAAAATGATTGCCCAAAGGTACAATTTTTCGATGCAGGGCTTGCAGACTCCCATAGAGTTTTTTTATTTTTGTGAGTAGAAAACAATAACATGTTATAAAAGCCATGATAGAAGATATTCTTGCATACAACAAGCGTTTTGTAGCCGAGAAGGGGTATGAGAAATACATCACGAATAAATACCCGGATAAGAAGATTGCCATCCTCTCTTGTATGGATACCCGTTTGACCGCTTTACTGCCGGCAGCCTTGGGCATCAAGAACGGCGATGTGAAGATGATAAAGAATGCGGGTGGAATCATTTCACATCCGTTCGGTAGTGTCATTCGTAGCCTGATGGTGGCCATTTACGAGTTGGGCGTGACGGAAGTGATGGTTATTGCCCACTCCGATTGCGGTGCGTGCCACATGAGCAGCGCCCAGATGATAGAGCATATGAAGGCCCGGGGCATCAAGCAGGAGACGATTGATATGATTCGTTTCTGCGGAGTGGATTTCGAGTCTTGGCTGTATGGATTCGAAGATACGGAGAAATCGGTAAAGGGTACGGTGGAAGCTATTATCAATCATCCGCTGATACCGAATGATATCAATGTCAGCGGTTTCATAATAGATTCTGTGACGGGAGAATTGACCCCGGTGCAGTGATAGTTGTGCTTCACACGGTAATTTCCCCTGCCAGCGGTCGTCCCATCAGTTCGCGTATTTCGGCAGGTGGATAATCGTGCCCCAGAAGGAACATCAGCTTGGTTACGGCAGATTCCGTTGTGCTGTCATATCCGCAGACAACTCCTGCCTGCATCAGTTGGTAACCGGTTTCATAGCGCTCCATTTCAACAGTGCCGGCACTGCATTGGGTGACGTTGACAATGATGATGCCTTGTTCGCAGGCATCATGCAGGTGGCGTAGAAACCATTCCTTTCGGGGAGCGTTGCCGGAACCGTAGGTTTCGAGGACTACGGCCTTCAGTCCTTTAGTGGCAAGTATGGCTGCCACGACATTTTCCTGAATACCTGGAAAAAGCTTCAGTATGGCGATGTTGGTATCAAGCAGATAATGAGGCTCCAGTTCGTGGGGAGTGCCGTGCGTATGAATTTGCACATTATTATATTTAATATGTATACCGGCGGAAGCGAGTACCGGATAATTGAAGGAACGGAAAGCATTGAAGTTCTCCGCGTTCATTTTGGTGGTACGGTTGCCGCGCATCAGGTGGTTTTCGAAGAAGATGCAGACTTCGGGTACGATGGGCTGTCCGTTGGAGTGGCGGTCGGTGGCTATTTCGATGCTGGTCAGCAGGTTTTCCTTGCCGTCTGTGCGGAGCACGCCAATGGGCAGTTGCGAGCCGGTTAGGATGACGGGCTTGTTCAGCCCTTCAAGCATGAAGCTGAGTGCAGAAGCTGTGTAGGCCATGGTGTCTGTGCCATGCAGGATGACGAAGCCTGTATATTGGTTGTAGTTGTTGCTGATGATGCGTACCAGTTTGCGCCAGGCATCGGGGTCCATGTCCGAGGAATCCATGGGCGGGTCGAATTGATAAGTGTCGATACGGAACGCAAATCTCTGAAGTTCGGGAACATGTTTCTGCAACTGCTCGAAGTTGAAGCTTTCCAGGGCGCCGGTTTCTGCATTCTCTATCATTCCGATAGTTCCACCGGTGTATATTAGCAAAACGGAAGTATTTTCTGGGTTCATGCGCACTTTTCTTTCATGTTTTTCATGCAAATATAATGATATATATTGAGAATGATAGCAAAATGTTAGAAAAGAATAAACGGATATACAGAAAAAAGGTATGGAAAGTGTGAAAGTGTAAGCCGTAAGTTGTGCATATTTCTTGCCTTTTTAGAGGCTTTCTGTATTTTTATCGCAAAAAAGTCGCAAAAAGTGATAGATTGAATGTTTTTATTGTTACTTTTGCAACACTTATCATAAATGATAGAAACAAGAGACTATGAACAAGTACTATCAACATACAGTCACATCCATGTGGACCATGACCCTTAGGGGTTAGGGATAGTATTTTGTGTTTCTACGTGTTACACCATTTTCAAGCAGTTTTTCCATTTAATTAAAGTCAATGCAAGCCGTAGCAGCTTGTTTCCGACACATTGTATCAACCATCTCAACAATATAAAGAGAAATGAAAGTAATGAAATTCGGCGGAACGTCCGTAGGTTCCGTGAACAGTATTTTGAGCGTCAAGAGAATTGTAGAAGCAGTCGATGAACCGGTTATCGTGGTGGTGTCCGCATTGGGCGGCATCACGGACAAGTTGATAAACACCTCTAGAATGGCGGCAGCCGGTGATGCTTCTTACGAGAATGAGTTCCGGGAGATTGTCTACCGTCATGTGGAAATGATTAAGGAAGTGATTCCGGCAGGCGAGGCGCAGGTTGCCTTGCAACGCCAGATTGGTGAGCTGCTCAATGAGCTGAAGGACATCTTTCAGGGCATTTATCTGATAAAGGATCTTTCGCAGAAGACGTCCGATACGATTGTGAGCTATGGCGAACGTCTTTCATCTATCATCGTTGCCCAGTTGACGGGAGCGGAGTGGTTTGACTCACGCAAGTTTATCAAGACGGAGAAGAAGCATTCCAAGCATGTGCTGGATACGGAGCTGACAAATTCGTTGGTGCACGAAACATTCAGCAGCCTGCCCAAACGCGTATTGGTTCCGGGGTTTATCTCCACAGACAAAATGACGGGAGAGGTAACGAACCTGGGTAGAGGTGGTTCCGACTATACAGCGGCAATCATTGCTGCCGCACTGGATGCTGACAGTCTGGAAATCTGGACGGATGTAGACGGGTTCATGACAGCTGACCCGCGTGTGATTTCCAGGGCATACACTATCAATGAATTGAGCTATGTGGAAGCTACGGAGCTTTGTAACTTCGGTGCGAAAGTGGTCTATCCGCCTACAATCTATCCGGTTTGCCACAAGAACATTCCCATTTTGGTAAAGAATACCTTCAACCCGGAGGGGGCGGGAACTGTCATCAAGCGAGAGGTTTCCGACCCGCAAAGCAAGGCCATCAAGGGTATTTCATCCATCAATGATACGAGCCTAATTACAGTGCAAGGCCTTGGTATGGTAGGTGTCATCGGTGTGAACTACCGTATCTTCAAGGCGCTGGCAAAGAATGGCATCAGTGTGTTCCTTGTGTCCCAGGCTTCTTCGGAGAATTCAACGTCTATCGGTGTGCGCAATGCGGATGCTGATCTGGCTTGCGAGGTGCTGAACGAGGAGTTTGCCAAAGAAATAGAGATGGGAGAAATTTCTCCTATTCAGGCAGAAAAGAACCTGGCTACCGTGGCCATCGTAGGCGAGAACATGAAGCATACGCCGGGTATTGCCGGAAAGCTGTTCGGTACGTTGGGGCGTAACGGTATCAATGTGATTGCTTGTGCGCAGGGTGCTTCGGAAACCAACATCTCGTTTGTAGTGGACAGCAAATCATTGCGCAAATCGCTGAATGTCATCCATGATTCTTTCTTCTTGTCGGAATATCAGGTACTGAATCTCTTTATCTGCGGCATAGGAACCGTAGGCGGCAGTCTGATAGAACAAATCCACAGTCAGCGCCAGAAGCTGATGCAGGAGAACGGCCTGCAATTGAATGTAGTGGGCATTGCCGATGCAAACAAGGCCATGTTCAGCCGCGAAGGTTTCGATTTGGGACGTTTTCGTGAAGAACTGCAGGAGAAGGGAAAGGACAGCTCTTTGGAAACGCTGCGTAATGAGATTATCGGTATGAACATCTTTAACTCTGTCTTTGTGGACTGTACGGCAAGTGCAGGCGTGGCTTCCCTTTACAAGGACTTGCTGCTGCACAATGTTTCGGTAGTGGCTGCTAACAAGATTGCCGCTTCTTCCGAATACGAGAACTACCGTGAACTGAAACAGATTGCCCGCCAACGCGGTGTGAAGTACTTGTTTGAAACCAATGTAGGCGCCGGACTCCCCATCATCAATACCATTAACGACCTTATCCATAGCGGTGATAAGATATTGAAGATTGAAGCCGTGCTGAGCGGTACGTTGAACTATATCTTCAATAAAATCAGTGCCGACATTCCTTTCAGCAAGACCATTAAGATGGCGCAGGAGGAACGTTACTCCGAGCCCGATCCGCGTATCGACCTCAGCGGAAAGGATGTTATCCGCAAACTGGTGATTCTGGCACGCGAGGCCGGTTACTGTTTGGAACAGAGCGATGTTGAGAAGAACCTCTTTGTGCCCGATGACTTCTTTGAAGGCTCCCTGGATGACTTCTGGAAGAAAGTGCCGAGCCTCGATGCCGATTTCGAAGCCCGCCGCAAGGTGTTGGAAGCCGAGAACAAGCATTGGCGTTTCGTAGCCAAGCTGGAAAATGGCAAAGCATCTGTCGGTTTGCAGGAAGTCGGCGCCAACCATCCGTTCTACGGGCTGGAAGGCAGCAATAACATCATCCTGCTGACCACGGCACGCTATAAGGAATATCCGATGATGATACAAGGCTACGGAGCCGGTGCGGGTGTAACGGCTGCGGGGGTATTTGCGGATATTATGAGCATTGCAAACGTTTAATCCAAATCGTAATATAGAAAGATGAAACACATCATTATATTGGGTGATGGTATGGCCGACTGGCCCGTGAAGGCTCTGGGAGGTAAAACCTTGCTGCAGGCGGCTGCAACTCCCTATATGGACAAGCTGGCACGCATGGGACGTGTGGGAAGGCTGGTGACGGTGGCTGAGGGATTTCATCCCGGCAGTGAGGTGGCGAATATGTCCGTTCTGGGCTATAACCTGCCGAAGGTGTACGAAGGCCGCGGTCCATTGGAGGCGGCGAGTATCGGTGTGGACTTGCAGCCGGGTGAGATGGCGATGCGCTGCAACATTATCTGCATCGAGGGAGACAATATCAAGAATCATTCTGCCGGACACATTACTACAGAGGAAGCGGATGTGTTGGTAAAATACCTTCAGGAGCATTTGGGTGATGACCGCGTGCATTTCCATACGGGCGTGCAATACCGCCATCTGCTGGTAATAAAAGGAGGGGACAAGCGCATTGACTGTACGCCGCCCCACGATGTCCCTTTGAGGCCTTTCCGTCCGTTGATGGTGAAGCCGATGGAGGGTACGGAGAATATTTCGGTCCCCGAAGGCGGTGCAGAGCTTACTCCGAAGCAGACTGCCGATTTGATTAATGATTTGATTCTCCGTTCGCAAGTGTTGCTGGAAAACCATCCGGTCAACATGAAGCGGAAGGCCGAGGGTAAGGACCCTGCCAATAGCATCTGGCCGTGGAGTCCCGGTTATCGTCCGCAGATGGAGCGCCTTTCAGACAAGTTCCCGCAGGTGAAGCGTGGTGCTGTGATTTCTGCCGTGGATTTGATTAACGGCATCGGCTACTATGCCGGATTGCGGCGCATCACCGTAGAAGGTGCGACGGGGCTTTATGATACCAACTATGAGAATAAGGTGGCTGCCGCCCTTGATGCATTGCGGACGGATGATTTTGTCTACCTGCATATCGAGGCCAGTGATGAGGCCGGTCACGAAGGAAATGTCCCCTTGAAGATTATGACGATTGAGAATCTGGACAGCCGTGCCGTAGGTCCTATCTACGAGGCTGTGAAGGATTGGGAGGAACCCGTTGCTATCTCCGTATTGCCCGACCATCCCACTCCCTGCGAACTCCGTACGCATACGGCCGAACCTATCCCGTTCCTCATTTGGCATCCGGGTATCGAGGCTGACGAAGTACGGACATTTGATGAAGTGGCAGCCTGCGAAGGCAGTTACGGACTGATGAAAGAAGACGAGTTTATTAATGAATTTATGAGTTCCACCACAGAGTAACACAGAGTTTTACGGGGTTTTATTTATAGAGAATTCTGTGAGACTCTGTGGTGAATAAAAAAATACCGCAATGAAATATTATAGCACCAACAAACAAGCCCCCGAAGCCACTCTTGAAGAGGCCGTGGTAAAGGGGCTTGCCGCAGACAAGGGGCTTTTCATGCCCTTTACAATCAAAACTCTGCCACAAGAGTTTTACGATAGCATCGATACACTCAGCTTTCAGGAGATAGCCTATCGCGTGGCAGATGCTTTCTTTGGCGAGGATGTTCCTGCCGATACGCTGAAACAGATTGTTTATGACACACTCAGTTTCGATGTCCCTCTGGTCCGGGTGACAAAGAATATTTATTCGCTTGAGCTGTTCCATGGTCCGACGCTTGCCTTTAAGGATGTAGGCGGTCGCTTCATGGCGCGTTTGCTGGGATACTTTATCAAGAAAGAGGGCAAGAAGCAAGTCAATGTGCTTGTTGCTACCTCCGGTGATACGGGCAGTGCCGTTGCCAATGGTTTCCTCGGTGTGGAAGGCATACACGTCTATGTGCTCTACCCGAAGGGAAAAGTCAGTGAAATCCAGGAGAAACAGTTCACTACCTTAGGGCAGAATATCACGGCTATTGAGGTCGATGGTACGTTCGACGATTGCCAGGCTTTGGTTAAATCCGCTTTTATGGACCGCGAGCTCAACGAACATCTGCAACTGACCAGTGCCAATTCCATCAACGTGGCGCGTTTCTTGCCGCAGGCATTCTATTACTTTTATGCCTATGCTCAACTGAAACGTGCCGGCAAGGGAGGCAATGCCGTCGTGTGTGTACCCAGCGGTAACTTCGGTAACATCACTGCCGGCCTCTTCGGCAAGCGTATGGGACTGCCCGTGGAACGCTTTATCGCTTCCAACAACCGCAATGATATCTTCTTCCAATATTTGCAGACAGGTGTTTATACGCCGCGTCCCAGCATCGCTACCATTGCCAACGCGATGGATGTGGGCGACCCGAGTAACTTTGCCCGTGTACTCGACCTTTACGGAGGCAGCCATGCCGCCATCTCTGCCGAAATCAGCGGTGCCACTTATACCGACGAGCAGATTGCCGAAACCATGCGGGAAGTGTGGAAGAAGGACCATTACCTGCTCGACCCGCACGGAGCCTGCGGCTTCCGGGCCCTGGCCGAAGGACTGAAACCCGGCGAAACGGGCGTATTCTTGGAAACGGCCCATCCGGCGAAGTTCAAGGATACAGTGGAGAAGATTATCGGTGAAGCCGTAGAAATACCTGCCAAGCTTCAGGCCTTTATGCGCGGCGAGAAGAAGAGCCTGCCAATGTCGAAGGACTTTGCGGACTTCAAGCAATATCTGATGCATGTATAAAGAATGGGACGTCAGTAAAGAAAAACACCGGATTGCTTGACATTGCCTTTCGGATGTTGTATCTTTGTAACTGCAATCTTAGTTCAGATTCAATTTTAAATTAGCATAAAAGGAGAGGCGTCGCTTCTCCTTTTTTGTTGTGTTCTTCCGTCACTTCATTTGCCAAACCTTAGGGTCTACTCTCCTAAACCAGTGCTTTGCAGATTTAATCCTCCACTTCAGCAAGCGGAATGGTGGGCATTTGCTTGGAAAATCCCGGCGGTTTTGACGAAAAGCTCGGATGTTTTTGACGAAAAGTCCGGATGTTTCGGATGAAAAGCTCCGAGCTTTCGGATGATATGTTCAGCGCTGACAGATGGTGTGTCGAGGATAAACGGATGATATGTTCGGGACGGATACATGGTTTGTTCCGGCTATATGAACGGACGATCATGCGTCTGTTCCGTTAATCTTCCATAAATCTGCTCTTGACAAGATTGGCTGCTTTATTCTGTATCGGGTTCTTCCCGGATGATGTTTATCATGCTGCCCAACTTATGATGGTTGTTCCATAGCACAAGCACTTCAATCTTCCGGAGACTGTGCCGGTAAAGAAGCGTATAGTCGGGATGCGGAATGATGTACCGTATGTTCTCTGCTTCGGTGGGCTGTCCGATAAACGGATTCAGCGTGACACGGTACAATGCATTTTGGAACAAGGTGTACAGAGTCCCGCCACACCGTTTGTTGCCATCTCCTTCTTGCGAGGAAATCAGCAGGTCCTTCAGAGCTTCTTTGGCAAGTGGCGACCAGATTATTTGTTTAGCCATGCTTCCACCTCCTTACTGATTGTGACATCCTCTTGTCCTTCTCCCTCATCCAGTTGCCGGCAGGCTTTCTTAAGGTCATGGCGTAGCCGGGTGGAGAATGCGAGGACTTGCTTTGTTTGCTGGGACGATTGCTCTTCTTTAACTTTTGCCATAACGTTATCTCCTTTTCCCTTAAAACATTTCAAAGTAATGAATTGTTTGAGGGGAAAAATACGAAGCTGATGAAAGATAAGAAACTGGAAGCCAATCTCAGTATGGTTGCATCGCGCGTCATGGCGGGGTTGAATATGAATGGATTGAAATTTCTGCTCCCTTTGTGGCTGGGTGCATTGACGGGTGTCACGGTGCGTTGTGTCTTTGCTGCCGTGGCATTTTGGATAACAAGCTGGTTTGTAAAGGAGGCACCGGTCACAAGGCGGCAGCGGATAGGGCTGTTCTGTCTGGGAGCTTTCGGACTCTACGGGTTCATGTTCTACTATCTGCTGGGTATCAGTAAGACGACTCCGGTTTCCAGTGCCATCTTCAACTCCATGCAGCCCATTTGGGTTTTTCTGATATCTGTCTTTTTCCTGCACGAAAAGGCTACGCTGATGAAGATAATCGGCATAGCGCTGGGTTTTGGCGGTGCGTTGTTGTGCATCCTTACGCAAGGCAGTGATGACCTGGCGCACGATGCGTTTACGGGCAACATGCTCTGCATGGTGAGCTCGCTGGTCTTTGCCGTTTACCTGATTGTGAGCAAGAAACTGCTGGAAGAGGTCGGGGTAGTGACGATGATGAAGTACATCTTTGGCGGTGCGGCAGTAACGGGATTGATTGTGTCGTCCATTATAGGCTGGGATGCACCCTTGCTTACGGATGCCTTGCATGGGAAGTGGCACTGGGTGCCGTGGGCGGTGTTGGCGTTTGTGCTGGTTTTCCCTACTTACCTCAGTTACTTTCTGGTTCCGGTGGGCTTGAAGTATCTCAAGACGACGGTTGTAGCCATGTACAGCTATCTGATACTGGTGGTGACTACCGTTGTTTCCCTCACCTTGGGGCAAGACCGTTTCAGTTGGACGCAAGCCGCTGCCATTGCCATGATTTGTATCAGCGTGTACTTTGTTGAAGTGGCGGAAGCGAAGAAGTAGTGACGAATACCAGGTATTCCCCTTCCGCTTCGATGGTGAATTCTGTACTGGTGCATTCGTTGAGTGTGCCTTGCCACCAGTTGGTGAAATCGCTGAGGGGATAGACCAGTCCTTTGCCATGCAGACCGTGTGCAGTGAAGTTGATGATGGATACTTGCTGTCCGGGATGGCTTGGGAAGGTGCGGGTACTCCGGCAGGGGATGAAGATGCCGTAATCGGTATAGGTACGTACATCGGCTCCGGCACGGAGATAGTCGATGAGCAGGCTGATATTTCCCAGTGTATGGTCTTCACGTTTGCCCGTGGCACCGATGATGGCGATACGGCGTTTGCCTTTCGCCAGCAGGAAGTTGACGGCTTTAGTCTGGTCGTTGGTCTCCTGGTCGCTGATACGGTGTAGGATATGTCCGAACTTCCGGCGGTTTTCATCACTGAGGGAGTCACCGTCGCCGATGATTACGTCGGGAGTATGGCCCCGGCGGATGTATTCGTCCGCTCCACCGTCGCAACAAACCACATAAGGCGCTTCCGCCAATATCTTTAAAGGTAGGGGACTTGCAGGATATTCCCCATTTGCCAAAACTACGGCATCAATAGTTAATAATTGCTCGTTGCTCGTTGATAGTTCGTCTTTCATGTCTTTCTTAATCCCTAATCTCTAATCCTTCATCCTTGTTCATCATTTTCCTCCATTTGAAGTAGCCAAAGATAGCTATAATTGTGTAAAGGGCATATAGTCCGGCTGTAAAATCAAGTCCTTTGTAGATGTACAGTCCGGCGCTAACGGCATCTACCGCAATCCATGCCCACCATTGCTCTACATATTTCCGTGCCAGCATCCACATGCCGGCTATGCTCAGTGCGGTGGTGAAGGAGTCCAGCCAGGGCACATTGCTGTCCGTGAAGTTTATCAATATCCAGGCAATGCCAAGCAGAGCGGCGATGAATACGGCAGTAAGTGGCAGCCGATAGCGCGCCGGCATATGGGTGATAGGAAGTTCCAGTTTTTGTTCTTCTGTTCTTGTGTCCTCTCCTTTCTGTCCTGCACCTTTCCGCCGCAAGATAGTCCGGCGCAGAAATGCTCCGTACTTCCACATCATCCAGCCGTAGATGGCAGCACCCAGATAATAGATGTTGATGCCGAAGTCTGCATACAGCCCCGCATCATAGTAGACAAAAATATAGACGGCAGGCATAATGATGCCCGCTATCCAAAGATAAATGCTTGCCCGGTACTCCAACCAGAGATAGAGAATCCCGACCACAGTGCCTATAATCTCAAGAGTATGTTCCATCAGAAATTGATTGCTATATGTCCCAATACATTCGTTCCCGCCTGGGCAGCGTAGCCGGCATAGTTGTAACGGACTTTTCCTCCGTTGTCGTCGTGATAGTATCCGCTGCCTGCGTATCCGTTGTTTTCGTATTCTTCATTGAACAGATTGTAGATGGTGCACCCTATGGTTACCGACTTTACTTTAGGCAACTTGAAGGTATAGGAAAGATTTAGGTTGCTTACGAAATAAGCATCCAGTGTGCACTCCTCTTGCTTGGCGTTACTCATGTATTGCTTGCTGATATATTGTGACTGCAACGAGGCCTCGAATCCCTTGAACGTATAGCCGAAGCGGTTGTTCAGTATGAAGTCGGGAGAGAATGCGATGGGGGTATCCCCGTGTTTGATGACCCATGCTTCCGACCCAGCCTCCTCGTTTTCAAAAAGTGTCTCGGTAAAGTTCTGCACACGGTTCTTGCTGAGTGTGGCATTGATGTCCCATTGGAAGCCGCAGTCCAGTTTGATGCCAGCCATCAGTTCAATACCCGTACGGTAGCTGTCGGGCACGTTGCTGGCCATGGCTTCGCCTATCTCGTTCAGCTCTCCCGTCAGTACCAGCTGGTCTTTATAGTCCATATAGTAGAAGTTGGCACCCGCATGGAGCCATGAGTTGGCGAAGGTATATCCCAGTTCGTAGTCGAACAAACGCTCAGCCTTGGGATGTTCGGTGAAGTAGCCGTCGGTGTAGTTGTTGCGCGTAGGTTCTTTATGGGCTACGCTGAACGAACCGTATAGGCGGTGGTTGCGGTCGATTTGCCAGGACAGTCCGGCTTTCGGGTTGAAGAAGTCGAAGTCTTCGTCGATGTCCAGCTTCTGCATTCCCGGAGTGGCGGCAGTCCAGTTGTACTTGTCGTTCAGTCCGTTTATCTTGTAGTTGATGTGGCGGTATTGCAGGTCGAGGTAGGCGCTGAGGCCGCTTACCAGTTCATAATTGGCTTTCAGATAAATATTTCCGTCATTCTTTGTGGCGTTGTTGCGGTAGTAGTCGTGGTCGGGGTTCAGATGGCCGATATAATTCTTTACCCAAAGCACCCTGCCGAAGTGGTCGCCGTCATAGCGGTTCAGTGCACCGCCTAGCGAGGCATGCAGACGGTCGGCTTTGTAGCTTACGGAGAAGATTCCACCGCCAAACCAGTTGTCCATTGCCTTCTTGCGGATAAGGTCGCTTACTTCTACCTTGCCGCCATTGTATTCGAAAGGAGACATGCCGTACTCTGCTAACGAGCGTTCACCTTTATATTCTTGATAGTATCCGTCGCCTTTGGTGTAGTGCAGGCCGATATTCAGGTTCCATTGTGGGGTGAAATTGTGGTTGAATAGCAGCTGGTAATTCTTTTGCGTATAGTTGTCGGTCTGGTCGTCATAGAAATGCAGTGCACCTCCTTCGTCCGTTAGGTAATGCTTCTCGCCGTTGTCGTCTTTATAATATTCTTTGTTGTATACATGGCCGTCCCGGTCGGTGGCGTACATGAATCCGCAGGAATTATAACGCCGTCCGTAACGTTCCATCTCTTCCTTGCTGGCATAGTTCCATGCGTGGTAAGTGCGCTCTTTGCCGGCAAAGGTTATCAGCTTGATAGAGGTGTTGTCATTGTAGTACCCTCCTTGCAGGTAATAGGAGTTCAGTCCCACAGACGCCCGGTCTATATATCCGTCTGTACTGATGTTGGAGAGCCGCGCGTCGAACGACCAATGATTGTTGATGAGTCCCGTTCCCACTTTCACCGTCTCCTTGTGCGTATGGAAGGAGCCGTAGGAACCGTTGAATTCTGCATAGGGTTTCATGGAGAAATCACCCGTCTGCATGTTGATGCTGGCACCGAAAGCTCCTGCACCGTTCGTTGAGGTACCAGCTCCGCGTTGCACCTGCATATCCTTGACGGAGGAGGCGAAATCCGGCAGGTTGACCCAGAATACCGTGTGGCTTTCCGCATCGTTGATGGGAATACCGTTAGCGGTGACGTTGATGCGTGTGCCATCTGTTCCGCGGACTCTCAGTGTGGTGTAACCCACCCCGGCACCGGCGTCGCTGGTAGTAATGGCGGAGGGTGTCATACTCAACAGATACGGTAGGTCTTGTCCGAAATTCTGTTTTTTCAGTTGTTCTTTGCCTATATTGGTGAATGCCACCGGTGTGCTGTTTGTGGCACGTGTGGAGATGACTTCCACTTCCTGCTGGTTTATCACCCGCAGACTGTCTTGCTCTTGTGTCTGCGCACAGACACCCAGTGCTGCCATAAGGAGGCAGGTCGCCATTGCATGTCTCTTCATTTGCAATTGTTTCGTTTAGATGAATACAGAAAAGGGGAACTTTTCTTCTTTTCCCTCCGCCGGCATTACCCGGATCAGGTTAATGGGTATGATCTCAGCCCGTCGTATTAGGGCACCCCTTAGTTGAAATCGGGAGCAAAGGTAGGAGTTTTCGTCGAAAGTGGCAAGTTAAGTGAACGAAAGTCAGAGTTATTTGTTAATTTTGCAGCATTAATTTTAAAAAAGAGTATAGTTATGTTATCATCTTTATTCATGGTAGCCTTTGCTGCCCAAGTTGCTGACGACGGTTTCAGCAAACTGCAGATATTCCTTCAGCAATTGATAGATTGGGGCGTAAGTGCCGGTGGACGTATTATCGGAGCCATTATCATCTTTGTGGTAGGACGGTTCCTTATTTCCCTTCTTCGGAAAATGCTGGCGAGGTTATTGGCAAAAAGACATGTGGATGCCAGTATCCAGAGCTTCGTGAAAAGTTTAGTCAATATCTTGCTGACCATTCTGCTGATTATTGCCGTTATCGGCAAATTGGGAGTGGAAACCACTTCTTTTGCAGCTTTGTTGGCATCTGCCGGTGTGGCTATCGGTATGGCACTTTCCGGAAACTTGCAGAATTTTGCGGGTGGACTGATTGTCTTGCTGTTCCGTCCTTTCAAGGTAGGTGACTGGATTGAAAGCCAGGGAGTGTCCGGCACAGTACGCGAAATCCAAATCTTCCATACGATTCTGACCACAGCCGACAATAAGGTAATCTATATCCCTAACGGTGCGTTGAGCAGTGGTACAGTGACTAATTACAGCCGTGAGGATACGCGTCGTGTAGATTGGGTGATCGGTGTAGAATATGGTGAGAATTATGACAAGGTAGAGAGCACCGTGCGTCGTATCATCTCCGAAGACAGCCGTATCTTGAATACTCCCGAGCCGTTTGTGGCTCTTCATGCCTTGGATGCCAGCAGCGTGAATGTAGTTATCCGTGTTTGGGTAAAGAGTGGAGATTACTGGGGCGTTTATTTTGATATGAACAAGAAGATTTACTCCGTATTCAATGAGGAAGGTATCGACTTCCCATTCCCGCAGTTGACGGTGCATCAGGCGAAAGACTGAGTGGGCTACAAGTTTCAATTTACTGGCTATCAGCTACTATAAGTTACGGGCTACAAGTGTACTGCATTATCATACTGCAGGACACTTGTAGCCCGTAACTTAATAGTAGTCGGTAACTCCGTAGTTTATTTATAACTTAATTCTGCCTCTATTTCTTCGCAGACATCTTGCTCCAGGTTGAGTAACTGATTGATTTCTTTTCGTTTTTCCAAATCCGTGAAATAGCTCTCCACTACTGCATAGATGTTGAAGCCGGTTGTGGAACCCGCAGCCAAATCCAATGACTCAACCATTTTCTCTACTGCTTGATGAATGCGTTTCTTACTGATAAAATGCAGTTCATTACTATGAATTAAGCTCTTTTCCATGATATTTTCTGTTTTAGTTATTGTAGTTATAACATTCTATCAAGCAAGTAAGTTCATGTAGATTGAACAGATTTGACAGTCGGTCGAATGATATTTTTTTTATATTTGCAAAAAATATAAACGCGGCAATGAAAGAACTGTTTATAAAAATACTCCGTTTTCTGATGTTTGTACTGGTCGTAGCTTTGGGCTGCATCGGATATAACATCTATGAAGATACGTTGGCTGCTGTGTGGATACCCGTAGGGGTAGGACTTGTGGTGGCAGTCGTTACACTTCCTCTATATAAAAAATGGATATGGCTGACAACGATGGAGCAAAAGGCAGTGAATATATTGTGCCATGTGGTGTGCGTGGGTGTCATCAGTTGTTCGCTTTTTCTGGTAGGGAATTATCGGATGGCGGCTCCAGCTTCGACAAAGGAGGTGACGGTCACTGTACTTGAGAAGCTGATAAAAGAACATGAAAAGAGACGTAAAGTAGGCAAGCATCGTTATGTGTCGGACGGAGTACGTAAGGAATATTACTTAAAGGTGGCTTTCGAGGATGGAGCGATAGAGACCTTGCATGTTTCCACAGCCACATACAACAAAGCACGAAAAGGCAAACCGAAAGTCCTGACTTTGCAGAAAGGAGGTTTCGGATTGCCGGTGATAACGAAGGGGCTATAGTTTTCATCCCCCCATGCAAGACATCAGATGAGGAACTGAATGCTCTTCTTAAAGATTTCTGCGTACAAAATGTCCGTCAATCCAAATGGTGGCATGGTGTCCTTTGAATTTCAGTAATACATAATTGGGAGCTGCCGGGCCTTTATCTCCACCTTACCGGTGAGCACTACGCTGTTTCCTTCTTCCTGAAAGCACAAACCTGCTTTCGGATTGGCTGCACCTTTGTTTTAAGACTGTCTTTGCCGGTTGCCAACCATACGGTGGTGGCCCCTTCCGACTTGATATTGCTCATTGGAACGGGGCTGGGATGATATTCTTTATAGGTTGTAAAGATACAGATAAACTGATAGGGAAATCCCTATGTATAAATAGAGAGAATCACGGAAAAGGAGGTTTTTATCATACTACATTTGCTGTATGGATAAATACTAAAACTTTCTATTATGAAAAAGATGTCAGTTGTTTTAGGCTTGTTACTCGCTGTCTTGGTGATGGGCTGTGGCATTTATGAAAGCTACGGGTTTGATTATAAGCAGTTGAGCAGCATTGAACGTGGTATGAGCTTTAAAGAGGTGTGTACCATTTTAGGAGAGCCTGCATTTAGAGATTTGAATAAGGAGGGAGAGGCTTGGACATTCCGCGCTTATACTCCTGTGGGGTGGTCGGCTGTCAAGGTGTGGTTCAAAGACGGAAAAGTGGACGAAATGAAGAGCTATCTGGAGGATACTTATCCGGTTACCGCTTCGAGGGACAAGAGTTTCATGAATGAGAAAAAGGAATCTTCCGACAAGAGTAGCGAAACAAAGGTAATTGTTTCGCCGGAAGGGAAACATTACATCAAAATGGGCTCGGTAGTAGTCACTCCCGAAGGCAAGCATATAATAGTACCTTGATTATACCAACATAATCGTTTCCGGATATAGTATAATGTGAATATACCTTTCTATAAAGTGTTGATATTTATAAAGTTCTATATTTTTTGCAGATTTTAGGTATATGTAGTTCAAAGAATGTTATCTGAAATGAAAAGAATGGGCAATGTTTGTCATTGCTCTGTCTTTATCTTATATTTGAGTAGATAATATAGGATATCATTTTAAGAAAGGAACTAATAATAAGATAATAATATGAAGAGTATTGAGAAGGCGACCAATAATATGAAAATGGTATATTCCATTCTGTGCAATCTTAAGAAGTGTACAATCTTTGAATTACAGAAACTGACGAAGTTCAGGGATGTGGATTTGTGTTTGGCCTTAGGGTATCTGCTGCAAAATAACCAGATTTATCAGAAGCGTATTGATAACATGGTTTACTATGGAGTCATCGCAAAATGAAAAGAGATACAATAGGTTTACCACACATTTTGCTTACATGCTTGCATGGCGCTTTCTAATTGTTTGTTATACCGCATTTTACGGTATGTAAGCAGACGCTATGCAAGTATGTAGGCAAACTTTGCTTGCATGCTGTTTTTTCTTGTGCAAATGGCTGGTCTTCTTTCCGCAAAGAACAGCTCTTTCTTCTACTAAAAGCTTATTAATGACTATTGTGCACGGTTGTGATGCAGTTTCTTCACTATTGTGGTACGGCTTCTCCATACTTGTGGAGAAGCCGTACCACAATAGTGCGCATGTCTAACTGTCATTTACTCAGTATGTTAAAAGCCTATATTTGAGTAATGAAAGCCTGATAAACAGTCTTTCATTGGCTGTGTATGTACCTTCAAAAGAGTGTGATATGGTAGTGGATAATGTTCATGTCTTACAGTTTTTCAGTGAAAGAAATCATTTTCATTGTGATTCTGTTTACAGAGCTTTGAAGTATATGAGGTACAAGGTTGTCCGTATCAAGGATATAAAAGAGGATTTATCCGATTTTGCCGGATATAAGAAGAAATAATCAGATTTGACCCTAAAGTAAACTTAAAGGATTTAGAAATAAAGCAGTTCAATCCGGAACATCCTTTAAATGAATTGAACAGATTGAATAAACTGAAAAAGTCCAATCCGGAGGCTTTCCATTACTGGTATCAGATTTATAAGATTATTCAAGAGAATGAAGAGAGTAAATAAATTCAAATAAGAAAAACAACCGCTACAACTGTCAATCACAGTGTAGAGGCTTTTCTTTTAGAGTTTAAAGCATTAAGAGGGTATATGAAGGTGCAAGTTCATTGTTAATCCTATATAACTTTACTAATAATGTTTTTTTTTGTATTTTTGAAGAATTATAAACCAAGAACTTACGTAAACACACAACCGATATGAAATATAAAACCAGTCTGATAACTATTTTATGGGGAAGCCTTTTATGTTTCACTTTACCTGTTGTAGCACAAAATAGCCTGCAACATCAAAAAGACTCTTTGCGGCAAGCGATTGAACACGCCGAAGGCATTGACAAACTGAAGTCATACAATAGATTGTACTATTTATATATGTCGGAAGTTGCCGATAACCAAAAAATGGATACATTGCTGATGTTGTTTAATCAGGTTGAAGCCGAAGCCATAAAGCAGGGAAATGTAGAAATGCAGGGAATGGTGTATGGAAATACCATCATATCCCACATAAACCGGAAGGAGTATGACGAAATCATTCAAAAAGCGCCCGGCTATCTTGACTTTTATATCCGGCACGAATTGTGGAAGTTCTATTATCAGATCAATATGCAGCTGATTACTGCCTATAATCTGAAAGGGGATTATAAACAGGCAGCCGAAGCGGCGGAACTCATGTTCGACCGTGCCAGGAAGCGGGAGGACAAGGCAGGGATGGCATTGGCGCTCTATGCTACCGGAATCACTTATAATGTTCAGAACAGGTGGAAAGAGGAAGAAGAATGTTTCAGAGAGTGCGCCGGCTTATTATGGGAAGTTTCGGGATACGACAATATCCTGACGCAATCCTATGCGTTCTTATGCACTGCTCTTCGGGCACAGGCACAGTATGACAAACTATTGCAACTTGTGCCTGACTATGAAAAAGCGATTGCACGATTCGAGAAATCATCCGGAAGAACACAGCCTGAAGCGCGGGGAAATCTCTATGTAGCATTGATGAATACATACATAGATACGAAAGACTACGACAAAGCCGGGGAATATCTCTCCAAATTGGAAAGTATTGTCAATAACAATATTTCCAAATATGAGTTGGCGCGCGCAAAGGCGCTGATTTTTCAGTCACAGGGAGACTACCGCAGGGCACTTGCCGCAATAGACAGTGCAACGGTCGGGGTTGATGAATCGGACTTCGGCCTCAATGATACCAGAAAAATAAAGATGGAGATACTTGCCCGGATGGGACGTGTTGACGAAGCGTTAGCACTATTGGATCAGTTCATAGCTACCAATGATACTATAAAAAACGTGGAGGTCAATGCCCGGTTCGACGAATTACGTACCCAATATGAAGTGGAAAAACATATTGCCGGGAAAGAGCGTAATTTCCATTACCTCCTTTTTGCTCTTGCCATTTGTCTGGTTCTCGCTTTGCTCTTGGCAGGTGCTTTCTATTACAACCGGACTATTGCCCTCAAGAATCGTAAGTTGTATGAACGAATTAAAGAACAAGACCGATTAGCGGATGAACTATCCCGATTGGAGAACATTCGCCAATCGGAATCCTCCCCGGAGGATTCCGGCAAAACAGCCGGAGCCACGGAACTATTTGCACCTTCCGGCGAACAGCAGAATCTGGTTATTCGATTGCAGGAGTATCTGCTCTCCGATGATAACCTGTCGAACACTGACATTAACCGCGATGATATAATCTCCGCACTTGGCACCAATAAGAACACATTGACAGATGCCGTCAAAGCCGTTACTGGAAAATCTCCCATGGAGTATATGCGTACTCTGAAAGTGGAAGAGGCACGCCGGAAGCTCGACAACCATCCCGAATTAACGATTGAAGCGATAGCTTTCAGTTGTGGCTTTAATATACCGAGCACTTTTTATCGTCTGTTCCGCAAACAATATGGCATTAGCCCGACAGAATACCGGAAAATGGCAACGTCCCAAGAAAAATAAAAAATACTGCTCCAAAATTCAAAAGCACGGTGAATCCGTGCTTTTTTTATGTCCGAAAGCCTGAAAAACGGCAGAAAAGGACAAAACGCCACAAACTTGGGACAAAATGCAATAGTTTTCAGCCCGTATTTCACATCCTTTGTACCAAGAAAAAGAAATATCTATGGACAATTACATTTTCCTTATCGCACTGGGACTTGTTTTCTGCTCGCTTGCAATTGTGGCTTTGGTCTTTTTGCATTGCCGGAAGATAGTTGAGAAGTGCAATTATTATATGGCGAAAGGCATCCGTGAGCAGGATTGTTTAGCTAAGCAATTGGAACGAACACGCATAGAAAAAGAAATGATGGAAAAGGTGATTAAAGCAGAACTGTCGGAAGCTGTTAAATCTTCCATGGCAGGAGAAAAAATGATGGCTGTACGACTGACTGTAAGAGACAGATATCGCGGATAGAGATAACCTATTTCATTTAATATACATATAACAAATGAACTTTATGAAACAATTACAAGAAAAACTACTGGCTTTGCTTCTGATGGCTTTATTGACCGGAACAGGAGCTTACGCGCAAGAGGCATCGGATAAACAAAAGACACCGGATTATCGGTTTGCCGTCCGCACGAATGTGCTGTATGATGCCTTCCTGCTGCCCACATTGGGTGTAGAGTGGCGTATGAATGAGAATGTCGGCATCAAGCTGGACGGCAGCCTCGCATGGTGGGGTGGCAATCACGGCAAGGTGCAGAAGATGTGGCTCGTCAACCCCGAAGTGCGGTGGTATCTGCTGCGCGAGAAACGCTTCTATGTAGGAGCATCGGGAACCTACGGCGAGTACAATATATATAAGTACCCACTTGGCAGCATCCTCTCGAAAGACACCGGCTATCAGGGCAAGCTGTGGAACGCCGGATTGACCGTGGGCTACCGGCTTTATCTGTCTCGCGGCTTCTCCATCGACTTCAACCTCGGTCTGGGCTACACCCGTTCCGAATATGACAGTTTCGGCATGACCGATGGCATACGTGTATATAAGGAACGGAACAGAGCAAAGAACCTCTGGGGGCCGACACAGGCTGGCATCAGCCTGGTGTGGACGCTTGGCAGCAAATAAGTAGAACTATAAAAATACGATATATGAAAAATTCGATTACATTACTTTGTGTCTGGGCGACAGTCCTCCTCCTCCTTGCAGGTTGCGATGTGAAAGATCCGATTTACAACACTCCGCATCCTGACAAAGGGCAAATCGTCCTGACAACAGACTGGACGCGACGCACGACGGGCGTGGATATACCGGCAAACTACACGGTGGCATCCGGTGAATACACGGCTACCGTGAGCGATGCCACCAACACGCTCGACCGCCTTTTTGAGCAGGGTGTTTGCCACTTGCGTGTTTACAACACACCGGAGCACATCACCGTGAGTGGCAGCGTGGCAACCGTCGCCGGGGCTTCGGGTAACGTGGACGGAGTGGGTCCCTTCGCGCAGGAGATGCCGGGCTGGTTGTTTATGGGCGTGACGGAAACTACGATAGAAGCGGACACCGACCACACCCTTACCGTTGCGATGCAGCAGCAAGTACGCCAACTGACGCTCTTCATCGAGCCGACGGGCAGTACCACGGAAAGGATAGAGCGAATCGAGGGCTACCTTTCGGGGGTTGCCTCGACGCTGGATATGGATAACGGCACGCATGGTACGCCGCTGAACGTGGCACTGGCGTTTTCGAAAGTAACGGAAGGAGCCAATGCCGGAAAATGGGCGGCCACGGTGCGCCTGCTCGGCGTGGCGGGTGTGCAGCAGAAGCTGGATGCCAAACTCTACTTTGCAGGAGACAGTCCAAAGCCGGTCACTCTCGACAGTGATCTCACCACGGAGCTTGCCACCTTCAACGCCGACAAGCATAAGCCACTCGCCTTGGGCGGGAAAATAGTGGAAACACCTACGGAAGCGGACTTCTCTGCCACCATTACCGACTGGACGCCGGGCAATGGCGAAGACGGTGAAAACGGCTCGGCCGGAATGGAAACGAACAATTGAATCAATAATACTAAGAATGTAAGATTATGAAACTTAGAAATTTATCAATCATTGCCGCAGCAGCCCTTGCGCTTGCCGCCTGCAACAACGACAACGAAGCAACCACCGACAACTGGAACGGCGAAATCCGCCTCACCAGCGGCATCACCTCCCAGACCCGTTCCTACGGCCTCGACACACAGCTTGGCGCAGGACTGGAAGTATCTGCCTGGGTAGACGACAGCAAAAACCTCCCCCTCTACCAAAACAACGTGCTCACCGCCGACGGCACCGGCGGCTTCACCTACGCCAGCGACATGTACTACATCTCGCCCGACCCCGTGAACATCTATGCCATCCATGCCAACCCTGCCCCGGTGGGAGACGACTTCCCCGCATCGGTGTCCCACGAAGTGAAGGCCGGCCAGACCACGAAAACCGCCTACGCCGCCTCCGACCTGCTCTATTCCACCAAGCGGAACGTGGCCCCCACCGCCTCTAACGTGGACCTCACTTTCTACCATTTGCTATCTAAAGTAGAAGTAGTGCTGAAGCGCGGCAACGGCGCCCCCGACCTCTCCGGTGCCATCGTGACCCTGGAGAACACCGCCCTGAAGGCCACCTTCACCCCCAAGAAAGCCGCCGACATGAGTAGCGAGGCCGAACGCCGGGCGATGATAGCCCTCGCCGCCGACCCCAACCCCGCCACTCCGATTACCATCCCCACGGTGGTGACGACAGACTTTAACGCCACCAATCTCCAGTACGCCGAAGCCATCGTGGTGCCCCAGGAACTAACTGCAGGCACCGTCTTTATCCGCGTGAAGCTGGCGGACAATACGAACTTCGTCTACAAAATCCCCGCCGGAGATGCCTTGGAGCTGCAAAGCGGCAAGCGGTACATCTATAAGATAACCGTGGACTATTACGGCCTGACGCTGGAAACCAACATCAAGGACTGGGAAACCATAGGCGCACCCGTAGAAGGCTCTGCATTTCAGGAGTAATCCGTAAACAATAAATATAAAGAAAAAAATGAAGAAGACGAACATACCAATATATATAATGTACCTGTGGGCAGCCTTGGTTTTGGCTGCCTGCACAGGCGATGACGATGCGGCATGGCCCGAAGGCGGCGTGCCGCTGGAACTCTACGCAGCCGTAGAGGGATATTCCTCCGCCAACGCCCAGACACGGGCTACCACCGAAAACAGGTGGGAAGGGGGAGAAAGGGTGAGGCTGTGGATTAGCAATAGCATCTCCGGCAGGGTGGAGGAGATATACTCCTCCGTCGATTCCGATGGAAAGCTGATTGTAAATTTAGCCTGGGTAAGCCCGGATGAGGAAAAGGGGATTCAAGGGGTATATCCGTTGTCGAGGAATATTGTTTCATTCTCTGTACAGGCCGACCAGAGCAATGAAGGATATCAGGATAGCGACTGCATGGCTGCTCCCTACCTCCGCATCGCCGTAACGTCCCCCGATAAGACCCTCGTCTTCCGCCACGTCACAGCCAAGGTGGTGGTACACCTCAAAGCGGGCGACGGCGTGGACGACGATGAACTGCGGACCGCCACTGTAACCTTTGAAAACCTCACATGCAAGGGAGGGAGTAGCGATTTCAGCAATGGAACCGCAGAGCAAGTGACCCCCGGCACCGACTGCATCACCCCCAACGAAGTGACCCCTGCCGCCGACGGATACGTACGCACCGTACGCGCCCTGCTTCCTCCCCAGAACAAGTCGGGACAGAAGTTCGTGAAAATAGTCATCGGAGGAAAGACCTTTTACTACACCCCCGCCACAGGCGAAGCGAACTTCTTCAGTGGCAAGATGTACGAGTACCGCCTCACCGTGACCTCGGAAGGTATCGAAAATATCGACATGGAAGGAGAAGGAGGAGGTACGTGGCATCCGGTCGAGTAGAACAGTAACAACTAAATTCATCAATAAAAAAGAAACCGTATGAAACAACATCATTCCATATTTCCCCCGGCAGCATCCCTGGCCTGCGCCCTCATCCTGATGCTGGCGGCATGCACGTCCGACGCACTGGACGAACTGCCCCCTGCCGGCACCGACCCCGATGCCCGCCCCCTCACCATCACCGTGAGCGACGGCGGCATGTACGCCACCGGACAAACCCGCGCCCAGGAACACGGTTACAGCACCGTCTTCACCGAAGGCGACCGCATCGGCCTCTACGTGGTGAAGGACGGAACCCTGGAGGTGAAAAACCTCTGCCTTACCCTACAGGGAGGCAAGTGGACGCTGCCTGCCGGCGCTTCCCAGCTCTTATACTCACCCGGCAGGAGTTATCATGCCTATTATCCCTACCGGAAGGATGGAGATTTGAACGGCAAGGTATTGCCCGGCGATGAAGACTTCTTTAAGTCTGTAGTCGAGAATTGGCCTGTTGAACTCATCCAGAGGACCTACGCCCAATACACCGCCTCCGACCTGATGACGGCCCGTGGCGTGTATAGCAACCATACGCTCAGCTTCGCGATGGAGCACCGCATGTCTCTGTTCATTCTTCAGGTGCCTGCTACGAAATATACCTATACCGAAAAGATAGACGGCCAAGAGATTTCTAAGAGCTATTACCGCTACACGGCGGTGATCAGTAAAAATGTATATTGGCAGGAGAACCCCTGTACGGCCCGCCTGCTGGTGAATACTAAAAACTCCACGATCTTGGATCCGGGACCGTATGAGTATTACTACAACGGAAATCGGGAGACTTTCAATTTTAAGTATTCCCAATTAAATCTTCAGCCCGGAAAATACACCGTTCACACGCTTGACGACAGTAAGGTGACAGAAGAGTCCCGGTCGTTAAAGGCGGGTGACTACTATATGCAGGACGGCAGCATCCTGCCCGGGGATGAAGATGTCAAGCCGTTCCGTGATGAACTACGGAAGAGTTGTCTCGGCGTAGTCTTCTGGGTGGGCGAAATCGAGGGGCAACACTGGACGCAGACCGGCTCCAAAGAAGGCGACCGCCTGCTGATGCGCGACCATCCGGAGTGTGTGCACGGTATGGTCGTTGCGATGAATGATACCTCCTCTCAGGAGGTGAAGTGGGCCACCGGAAAGGGGGCGACTGAGAATATTTATGAATGGGCCAAAAAATCATTCAACGAATTCACATCCGGAGAGCAGGCCGATTGGGAAGAAATACAGGAATCCGATATAGCTTTCGGTTATTGCAGATCCCGTATAATGGCACTTTACGGCTCTCGGAACAGCGACACCACCTTTCCTGTCTACGATGCGATAGCCACTTATGCTACCACGTACCCTGCGCCCGCAGGTAGCAGCGGGTGGTTCTTACCGGGCAGTTATGAGCTTGCCACACTGTGTTTCGGTGTGCCCACTAATTTTGTTGGCGATTACACGCAACTGAATATGCTCAAAAAAACAATCAATCCCCAGATTGATAAGGCGGTCGGTGATAAGCTTATCGGGAAGTATTGGAGCGGCAACGAATTGGGTAGTCTAGATAAGGTCTGGCATGTAGATGTCACCACCCCCGACTATGGCGTGAAGCTCAAAACCAATACCTATAAAGTCCGTGCCGTGCTGGCCTTTTAGCGGCCTGCGTGCGGAAGCTGCGAGATAAAACGATTTATTAACCCCCGTCCCGCCAAAGAAAGGAGGTTATTGATTGAGTGGATTTAACAAGAACAAACCCTAAACACAAGTGAATTTCTTCGCTTGCATCTAAGGCTCGTTCTATGTCTTTCCCTAAATATTCAATCAAAGGAACTTCGGAGCATTGGTGGGTAATTGGTCGGCTACGGGAATAGAGTTATGAACATATACGCTGCCAACAGAATATGTCTTTTTAATTGACGATGTGAGGCGATAGTGCAATTATTAAAGCATTCTTTTTCTCAGTAGGCATAAGGGGGACTAAAAGAGGGGTGCAGTCAGACGGCACGAAGTGCCGGATGGCTGCGCCATCCGTCGCTTCGTTTACTCTTGGTCTAATAGTTCATTTTTGAACCTATCCAATTTGACTTTAGCGCCGTCCTTATTGTTACGCTTCGTATCAAAATAGTCTTTGATGATGGGTTCGGACAACTTGCACATTGTGCCTTTCTTGCCGTCTCCATATCGGGAGTAAGTTATCCCGTGGCACTCCAACAGGTAAGAAATTCTATCAAGCACATCATTTACGGGGATATATAAATCGCTACCCGTTTCAGTTTCAAATTCACTTCTCATATTCAATAAGAACTTCTGGCTTCTTTAACTGAACCATGTAAACCAGTGCGATTTAGGCATAAAAAAAGAGAGCTACTTTGATGTAACTCTCTGAATTTTTGGTGATCCGCTTGGGGTTTTCACCGTAGCGGTCTATATCTTTGATTTATAAGCTCTTGTAAACCTTGAAAAATTGTACCGTAACGAATTAGTTACGATTTATAGGAACGCTTGTTGTCAGTGAGAGGCATTCGTTTGTCAGCCGTTCTCTGATGCCGCAAAGATAGAGCATTACTTTTTATTTTCCAAACATTTGATTATTAAATCATTAAAAAAAGATCCCCAGTGCAAGGGGCGAACCTATATATATGGATAGGTTTGCCCCTTGCACCGGGCGGATGCTGCATCAGTCCTACAGCCTTGCCGTCCGCCTCGATACCGCCGTTTATGTGAAGCGGTTCCCCCTCCTTTTCCGCTGAACCGAAAAAATCATGGTGTAGTACACGTATAGTATCCCATGCGCTGCCTTTTATTGTTATTCTTTTGCAGCAAACATTTAAAATTAAGTTTGTTATGGAAGTTATTACATTTGAAAGTGAAGCGTATAAAGCACTTGTAGGGAAGATTGAAAAAATCGCCGGGTATGTAGCCGAAGCGCAGCTGCCTTCGGAAGAAAAAAAGGAGGCTTGGCTGGACAGCACCAACTGGCGGAAGCGTTGGGGATCAGTACACGTACATTGCAACGCCTAAGGGATGAAAACTTGATCAGCTACTCCATGCTGCGTGGACGGTGTATGTACAAGCTGTCGGAGGTCGAACGCTGTCTGGAAGAGCGTACCATTCGGTGCAAGCCTCAAACATTGGAGGATTTTCGCAAGAACTACCTAACGAGAACCGGCAATGATAAGAAAGGATGATATACTGAAAATGACGGAAAAGGCACGGGAAAAAGTAACTATGTGGCGGCGCTGATTGCCGGTGCTATCAGTCCAACCGGAACGGATGTGGATGCGCTGGGCGTTACGCTCCACGAAAACAGCAGGAACAAGGCGGTACTGTTCTATGACACGGAACAGAGCGAAGTACAGCCGTATAAGAATATCAGCAACCTGCTGCGGCGATGCGGACGTGAGGCGATGCCGGAATGGTTCAAGGCGTATTGTCTTACGGGAATGAGCCGGAAAGAACGCCTGCTTTCCATTATCCAGAGCTTGGACAAGTACCATTATCAATACGGCGGTGTTCATCTGGTGGTGATAGACGGGATTGCGGATTTGATAAAATGTGCCAACGATGAAGCGGAGAGCATAGCCGTCGTGGAAGAACTGTACCGGCTGGCCGGTATCTACAAGACGTGTATCGTTACGGTACTGCATTTTATCTCCAACGGGCTGAAGCTGAGGGGACACTTGGGAAGCGAGTTGCAGCGGAAGGCTGCGGCAATCCTTTCCATAGAGAAGGACAGCGATCCGGCCATATCGGTGGTGAAGGCTCTGAAAGTAAGGGATGGAAGTCCGCTGGATGTGCCTATCATGCAGTTTTCGTGGGATAAGGGAAAGGCCATGCATGTCTATCTGGGCGAAAAGCCGAAAGAGGAAAAGGACAAGCGCAAAGAGGACGAGCTTGTAGCGGTGGCCAAAGAGGTATTCAGCCGGAGGCGCTTTGTTACTTATGTGGAGCTTGCGGAAGAAATCCAGTCGATACTGGAGGTGAAGGAACGCACGGCGAAAAGCTACATCAAGTTCATGCGTGAGCAAGAAATCATTCTGAAATCATCCGATAACCAGAGCTATTATGTTATCGGGAACTTTTAAGGAGGAAAGCGTATGTTAGTAAATAAAACGGAATTTGAAGCATGGATGGAACGTATCATGGGTGAGCTGTACCGCATCTCACGGAAGCTGGACAAGGCGGAAACGAGGGAAAAGCACCTGAACTATCTGAACGGAGAGCGTCTGTACGACAATCTGGAAGTATGCCTGTTGCTGCGCATCAGCAAACGCACGCTGCAACGATACCGGAATAACGGGGTGTTGAAGTTCTATTCGATATATCACAAGACATATTACAAGGAATCGGACTTGCACGAGTTCATCCGCAACAACTTCGACGAGAACGAGATAAAACGGCAGGCACGTGAGGACAAGCTGTCCGAGAGCTATCCGCTGCCGAAAGAATAAGTCCATGTTTTTGCTTTGTACCGGTGAAACTACTGCCGTGAGGCAGGAAATCCCAAACTGCGTATTGGTGTTTGTCATGGCAATGACTTCATACAGTTGTGAAACAGGATGAAGTTTCTTTTCTTGTTCGAATGGTAATACTCCAAAGGACAGCGGTCCGGAGGGGTATCATTTTTTATGTGTACACCTAAAAATATTCCAGTTTCGTGGCGTAAAAACCGGAATATGAAAAGTTAATTCCCTCAATACTCAAGTATCTATCATGATTCTGCAAAAAAAGAAAAATACATTCATAAGAAGAATCCAAAGGTTTTTTCCTAATTTTGCAATTATGAATATAAGTTGGTCTGAAATAAAGCCTTATGAGAACGAGCTGCCTACTAACTACGCAGATAGAATAGGCAGGTTATATACTGATACTGTTACTGCTGCTTTCAAGAAAAGTAACGGTCAGTTTTTCACACCGGTATCTATCGCCTATTTTATGGGTAAACAAATAAGTGTGAATAAGGATTCTGTCTCCGTATTAGATCCGGGATGTGGAACTGCCATATTATCATGTGCCATGATTGAGAATCTGGTTTTGCAATCAAAAGTAAAACAGATAGAGTTGGTTACATACGAAACCGATGAAAATCTTATACCGGGATTACAAAAAGTTCTGGAATATATAACAATATGGGGGATGCGCCATAATGTCCGGATTGATTGCCGTTCATATTGTGAGGACTTTATTTTATCCAATTATTCAGTATTATATTCTGATACGATTTATGGCAGGGCTGAGAGTTTGCAGAAATATGATTTGATCATATCCAATCCTCCCTATTTCAAACTTTCCAAAGAGGATAAACGGGTGAAAGCGGCTCAATGCATTATAGACGGACAGCCTAATATATACTCTATATTTATGGCCATATCAGCTTTATTGCTTGCGGAACAAGGTCAGATGATTTATATAACCCCAAGAAGTTTCACTTCGGGAAGATATTTCCGTTTGTTCCGTAATTTCCTGTTTAAGCATATACAGATAGATTTTGTCCACCTTTTCAATACCCGGAAAGATACGTTTTCCAAAGATAATGTGCTTCAGGAAACAATTATAATGAAATGTTCCCCTAAAAAGGGGGCAGATTATAATGTCGTTTTATCATACAGTGAGGGGCTTTCCGACTTGGCCACCCCTGCAATCAAAGAAGTACAGCGGAAAGAAATCATTGACCTTACCTCAAAAGAATTGATATTGCATTTGCCGGTCAGCCTTGAAGACGAGAAAATTATCAGGCTGTTCAAATCATGGGATGGCAACCTGAACAAATATCATATCCAGATTTCCACCGGCCCGATTGTAGCTTTTCGTTCAAAGGAACAATTATGTGAAACCTCCGGAGAAGGAACAGCAGCACTATATTGGTTGCATAACGTAGTAAAGATGCTGGCTGATCATCCTGTCGTAAAGGAAGGAAAACCTCAATTCATCCATATAAATGAAATGTCTGTATCCACCTTGTTACCTAACAAGAATTATGTTCTGTTGCGACGTTTCAGCTCCAAAGACGATAATAGCCGGTTAATTGCCGCACCTTATTTTGGAAACATGACTTCCTGCGCACATGTAGGAATCGAAAACAAACTGAACTATATCTATCGTCCCAAAGGACACTTGAACCGTATGGAGGTAATGGGGATAGCCGCCTTATTGAATAGTGACTTGTTCGATAATTATTTCAGAACATTCAATGGAAATGTAAATGTCAGTGCTACGGAATTGAGGGAGATGCCCATGCCTCCCCTTGAAGTCATTGAAAGTATCGGAAAAGACTTGATTGCCATGAATGATTATTCTATGGCGAACGTAAATCAGATTGTAAACAAATATTTTATGTAATATGAGCAAAATAAGTGATGCACAAGATATATTGTCGGTGTTAGGCTTACCTACGGCACAACAGAATGAAATATCCGCTTTGACTTTACTTGCATTATGCGGATTAAAGGAAGAAGACAACTGGGCGGATTCCACCCGCAAGAGCTTAAAAATAAGCAAGGATATTATGGCATTTGTCAATGAGAACTATAAAAAAGAGCAGCCGTATGCCCCAAATACACGGGAAACTTTTAGACGGCAGGTGCTTCATCAGTTCTTGCAGGCACGTATCGTAGATTATAACCCAGATAATCCTGCTTTACCGGTGAACAGTCCAAACGCCCATTACAAACTGACAGAAGAAGCCTATGAAACAATAAAATCATACAATACCCAAGAATGGGAAATAAAAGCCCAAAACTTTAATGATGCGGTAGGGCGATTGATTGAAGAGTATGAGAAAAGCCGTGAGATGGAAATGATACCGGTTACTATTGAAGGTAAGGAATTTAAACTGTCTCCGGGCAAGCATAATGAAGTACAAGCGGCGGTCATTAATGAGTTTGCACCTCGTTTTGCGGCAGGCGCAAAAGTCCTTTATATCGGTGATACTGCCAATAAAGACCTTTATTGTAACAAGGAGCTTTTAAAAGAAATTGGCATTCCGATCACAGAACACAGCAAACTGCCGGATATTGTCATTTATGACGGTAATAAAGAGTGGCTATTCCTAATCGAAGTGGTTACTTCGCATGGGCCGGTATCTCCCAAACGTGTAATCGAGCTGGAAGATTTCATGAAAGAATGCAAAGCGGGGAAAGTATATGTTACTGCTTTTCCTGATAGATCAGAGTTCAAGAAACATGTGGCTGATATTGCATGGGAAACCGAAGTTTGGATAGCGGAGAATCCAGACCATATGATTCATTTTAATGGAGATAGATTTATAGGGCCGAGATAAGTATTATGAATATCAATATTAATGAAGTAAAGAGACTATTAGATTCTCAATATCAAGAATTAGAATGTGGAGATGACAATATAAAGTTTAATGTGTTATATAATATTATTGTAACCAAAAAAGATTTTAATATTATATCGTATCACAATTCATTATACATAGACACTACTGTCCCGTAAAAGTGGATAAATAGTTCTTTGAAATTATTGAAATATAGT
>OIWQ01000975.1_pt1 | contig 36034 bp, 31 predicted proteins | sample 1587571 | NCBI WGS metagenome assembly OIWQ01 (sample SAMEA3888910, study PRJEB22519) | human gut metagenome | biome: human gut; feature: human-associated habitat; material: faeces | place: Denmark | collected 2010
TCGCGGAAGTTTTCCAGTCCACGATGCAGACATCCCGCCCGTCCTGCACGAGAAAGTCCCATTCGCCGATCAGCGGCTTTTTGAGTCCGGGAACGTCGATTTTGAACGCCTGCGCGACGCCTTTGATCGTGTAGAAGTCCGACCAGTTCGCGAGCGCTGCATCGAGCATCCGGGTCGCCAGCGCGATCATCGAATCGAAGTTCTCCCCCTCCTTGTAGATCAAATTCGGCGCGATTTCGGTTTCGATTTTGAACGACTCTGCAAAGAGGTTGACGATCTCTTCCCGGGTCAGAGAACTCCCCATCAGACACTCCCACGCCTGCGCGGTCAAGGCTGAATGAAATGCCTTGCCGAACGGAAGGCAGACCGAAGTCCGTTCGATCTCCGGCTGCTCCACGTAACGGTAGAAGTATTGCAGCTGACAGACGTTGAGATAGGTATTCAACGCCGAATAGGACCAGTGCGGTTCCTGCCGTAGTTCGTCAATGGTCGCCATCATGCCGCCCTCCAGCTGTTGATGAGTTCCGAACACTGCCACTTGCTGAGCTGCCGCACATCCGGCACGCCATGCTGCGCGGCGATCTGCTGCGGAGTCACTCCACGCTGCCGGGCGAGATCGAGCAGATATGAGAGCTGTTTCGGACTCGCCGGAACATCGTTCTGACGCCCTGCTGCCCGGTTGCCCTGCGGCGCGGTTTTGCGCTCTTCTGCGGGGGGATACCCCTCATGATTGCGAGGGACATTTCCGTGCAGTTCCGCTTCCACCGAATTCCGTACGAGGTCGAACGTCTCATGAATCCGAGCCTGCAGCTGATCCTGTGTCAACCCGTCCGGAAGTTCGACCTCGACCGACGCATGAAAGCTCTGGCTCGAATACTCCTCCCCGGCCGGAACCTTCTTCGAATACGACGCATTGAGTTTCAACATTTTTTCATCCTCCTATTGAAATATTTTATATTTACATTATATTGATGTTAACGAGGGAGACGCGAATGAATTTTGAGTGGGACGCCAACAAGGCGGAGTCCAATCGGCAGAAACACGGTGTGACCTTTCAGGAAGCGGCAACCGTATTTCAGGATGTGGATGCGCTGCAGATTTTCGATCCCGACCATTCGGAGGACGAGGATCGGTTCATCCTGCTGGGGGTGAGCGCGGTTCTGCGGATTCTGGTGGTCTGCCACTGCTATCGCGCCAACGATGATGTGATCCGGATCATTTCCGCGCGGAAAGCGACCCGGAACGAGAGTTCCACCTACGAGAGGAGGAAAGGATCATGAGAGCAGAATACGATTTCTCAAACGCGGTCAAAAACCCGTATGTGAAGCCCCGGAAAACGGCAGTGACCATCCGACTCGATCCGGCGACGGTGGATTACTTCAAGTCGCTGGCGAGTGAGGTGTCACTGCCTTATCAGACGTTGATCAATTCGTATTTGAACGATTGCGCCAAACGAAAAGTCAGACCGAATATCAAGTGGAACTGATCCCGGCTAGATCGCCATCTTGATCCGTTCGATGGCGCGCTTGGCAAGGATGAAATCCCGCTCTTTCTGCTTCTGCTTGAGCACGGCTTCCTTGACCTTGCGGGTCAACATGCCGGTTTCATCGAGCAACAGCTTGAGCTTGCCGCGCAGTTCGTCGATCCCGTGATTCAGCTCCTCCATCGGGTCGAGAGTTTCGTTTGCGGACTCCCGACGGGAGTCGGTTTCTTTGATTTCGTTCGTTTCCATTTTGTTTGCCTCCTGGTTAGTTTGTGGCTTGGATTTGGGACTAAGGTGAATCGGCATCGCAACGTAACAGCCGGCGCCGCCCTCGGTCACGACCGGCATCTGCCCGTCCGAATGGGCGCTGAACTTCGTGTAACGCTGCTGCAGCATCCGCAGCAGGATGTACTTGTTGAGCACCAGCACCGCCCGGGGCCGGACACCCAGAAACTCCGCGTCCGTCTCGAACGACATCTCCGGAGTATCGACCGGAATGAGCGTGACACCGTTCGGTGTTACGTTGAGTTCGATTCCGTTCAGCGGTTCATGATCGGGAACCGTCTTCAGAAACGCGATGATCCGCTCCGGCTCGAAGAACTCCAGCGAATAATCCAAGGCATTGCCGGACGGAATCACCTGCTTCCAGGCGGGAAATTTCCCGGAAAGCGCTTTGCCCTGCCACAGAAAACCGCCGATCTCAATCCGGAAGAGCCGTTCGTTGCGCCGACTCCAGAGGTGGAGTACACCGGGAGCGGCGGGTTTCGCCGTCAACAACGCGAGCGGAAACGGCAGTGTAACCTCCTCCGGAATCGTGAGCGGACAAGGGAGATGCAGCAGCTCCTTCCCATTCGTCGCAGTGATGCCATCCGGCGAAAGGTTGACGCCCCGCAGGATGAGCCGCGCGCCATCGCGATCCGTAACCGGAGCCGCCAGCGAGAGCAACTCCCCGAACGTGGCCGGAAGCTCGACCGAAACCGCCTCCTCGGGAAGCTCTTCCAGCTCCGGCCATTCGAGCGGCTTCCCGGTAACCTCGACCTCACCGCCCCGCGTGGAACGGATCAGCTCCCGTAATGCCCGATACTCAACCGCAAAATCGACCGCCTCCGCAACCTCACACTCCACACGCACTGCGACACATTCCACGCCATCGGTCGCCAAAAGCCGCAGTCGCCCGGCATCCCCAATAAAGCGAACCGACCGCACCACCTCCACCGGCGAAGTCTGCGCCACGACCTTCCTGAGCACCTTCAACGCCTCCAGCAACACACTCTTTCTGATCTTCATCTTCATCACCTCCATGCGATTAAAACCAATCAGCCCCGCCGGTCCGCAAAGACCGACAGGGCTGATCACTCATTCAGGCCGTTATTTTAGCCTGCCATCACAATGGTTATATATAGACGAAAATCATTGAACTGCACGCTTCCAATATTACTTCCCCTCAGCAAATTTTACAGAAGAGCTAATTCCAACCTCAATTTCCTTTTTTCCCAATCAGGGAGATACGATTGCAACAGCCCATAAAAATCCGCATTATGCTCCCGATAGCGCAGATGGCAAAGTTCATGGGTAATCACATATTCCAGACAGGAAACCGGCGCTTTGATCAGCTCCGGATTCAGCAGAAGAATACCACCGGGCGACATGCTCCCCCAGTTGGTCTTCATCGCACGGATCTGCATCCTGGGAAGTGTTGTAAGTTCCAACCGGGCAGCAACCCGTTTTAAATATTCGGAGTACTTCTCCCGAGCCCGTTTCCGATAGTAACGCTCCAAGATTTTCTGAACAGCCGCCGGAGAAAGATCTGGTGAAAATACCTGCAGGAATCCCTGACTCATCTTCACGCCACACCGTGGTTGCTGAACAAGTTTCAAGCGGTACTGTTTCCCCAGATATAGATGCGTTTCACCGCTGAGGTATTGACGTGCCGGCGTCTTGAGAGCAAACTGTTCAAAATAACGCTGTTGCTTTACAATCCAGGCGGCTCTCCGGTGAACTTTTTCAAGGATGCGACTCTCCTCCGTACCGACCGGCGCTTTGATGTGAACCGTTCCATCCGGCAGTACGGCGATTTCCATGGTGGTACGTCGCCGAAACTCCACACCAAAAGTAATCTTGCGACTGCCGTAATCGATCTCGTACATCATGAGCGCATGCTCCGGTTTCTCGCCAGCGTAATCAGCCGCTCAATGATCTCATCCATCTGCGCTGTGGTCAGATTAATTTTCTGTTTTGCCATCACTTCATCGTACAAAAAATCGTCAATGGCGTTTTTCAGCTGATTCTGCGCATCGGCATCGTCCCAGAATTGAATCCGTGAGGTGAAACTGTTGATGATGTCGCTGATCTGCAGTGCGTCCTCCGCAGTCAGCTCTTCCTGATTGTTCAGGAACGGCAGCAGAAGGCCGTAACAGGCCATGGCGTCCTCTCGATGACGAATAGTTTCCGGAATATCGTCGTGAGTCCGGGTCGTCACCATCCGCCGGATGTGGTTGACCTTCTCCCAATAGGCTCGGACAATCTCGTCGAGATGCTCCAGATCATGCAGCCGTTTTTCGCGAAATTCATCGATTGCCTGCTGGATCATTTCCGAAAACTTATGGTAAAACGCAGGATCCTCCTCCATGTGTTCCGTGATATACCGCTTGGTGGCGTGAGCAACGGAATCCGCCATCGCGGATTGCTCTTTCACATGATCGATTCCCTGGTTTTCGAGCACTTCCCGGAACGTATTCTCGTCGAAGATATTGACGGGCTCGTTGAGTTGAATCACCTCATTCGCCTGAATGTGGGTATCGAGCAGTTTCTTGATTTTCGGTTCATAATCCCGATAGTTCACCGCTTCCGCATACCGACGTTTGACGGCGGAGCGCAAGTTCCAGAACCGCTTCAAATCACGTTTGTATTTTTCAATCTGTTCTTCCGGCGTTTCCCGCATGAATTTGATGCTGGAGAGTGCGAGTTCGAGGGTTTTGGCAAATGCGTTCAAATTTTCATAGAACGCCTCACGGAGATCCTCCGGCTGAAGCAGAAGTTCAAAAGCCTCGCTGTCGTTGCTGTTGCGGACGGATTTGAACATCTCCCATAACTTCGCATATTGCTGGGGAAGTTTCGCAATCTCATCTGCAATCGGCATCACCTGTGACGTCAGGTCCTCCTCGGAGACCCCTTCCATTTCGCTGTATTTGAGCAATGCGTCATCGAGCAGATCCAGAACACCAGCGTAATCGATGATGTAGCCGAACTCCTTGTTTTCGCACAGCCGGTTGACGCGGGCTATCGCCTGAAGCAGTGTAGCCGGCTCCCGAATGGAGCGACAGAGATACATCACCGTGTTGCGCGGTACATCAAAACCGGTGAGGAGCTTATCCACCACAATCAGAATTTCCGGTGTGGAAGCGGTTTTGAACGCATCGATGATCTGCTTGTTATATTCATCTTCCTTATTGCCGAAGCGGGCCATCATTCTTTTCCAGAACTCGACAACATCGGGAGAGACCCGGCCTTCCGGGTCGTTGCCTTCGCGGGTGTCCGGTGCGGAAATAATCACTTCGCTGCTGACGACACCGAGCTCATTCAAATACTGTTGATAGAGAATAGCGGTCTCCTTATCCGGAGCGACCAGCTGCGCTTTGAATCCGGTCCCCTGCCAAAAGTCGCGGTAGTGCTCCGAAATGTCGTATGCACACATGTAGACGAATGCTTTTGACTTTTTCAGCATCTCCGCCCGGGCGAATTTCTTTTTCAAATCCCGACGCTGTTCGTCGGAAAGATCCTTTGTATGCCGTTCAAACCAGAGGTCGAGGGCTTTCCGGTTCTGTTCCAGATCGACATGCCGCCCTTCATAGAGCAGAGGGACAACGGCTTTGTCTTCGACCGCGGTACGAATGGAGTAGACTGGTCGAATCAAACCGCCGAATTTTTCAAAGCTGTTCTTGTTTTTCTTGGCCAGAGGTGTACCGGTAAAGCCGATGTAACAGCCCCGGGAAAACATCATCCGCATCTTTCCGGCGAGCGGGCCGTAATTGCTCCGATGCCCTTCGTCGACCAGCAAAAAGATGTTGGGGGAATCGATTTTTTCACTCCGGGATTTCAACGCCTTATCAAACTTCTGGATCAGCGTGGTGATAATCGCCGCCTTATCGGATTTCGCCAGCTCCAGCAGGTGCTTACCGCTGGTGGCACGCACCGGTTCCAGTGAACAGGCGCGAAAGGTATTACCGAGCTGTTTATCCAGATCATCCCGGTCGGTTACCAGAACGACTCTGGGGTTGGGAATACCAGAGCAGAGCATCAGGCTGCGGACCAGCATAACCATCGTAAGCGACTTACCGGAGCCCTGGGTATGCCAGACCACGCCGCCTTTGCGGGAACCGTTGCTGGTGAAGGTTTGAATCCGTTCCAGAATGGAATTGACGGTGAAATATTGCTGATAGCGGGCAATTTTACGCTCTAAACCGTCAAATACGATAAAACGCCACGCCAGTTCCAGCAGCCGTTCCGGGCGACAGAGAGCGTAAAGGGTTTCATCCTGCGCGGTAACTTCGCGCGGCAGAGCCGCCCGTTCTTCGAAATCGGCCCGGGCACTTGCAAAGGGGCCGGAGAAAATGGCATCGTTCTGCGCCGGCAGGAGCGGCGTGTTGATCAAGTTTTTCAACGTCTCAGGCGCATCCGATTTCTCCCGCCAGACTGCCCAGAATTTGCGCGGTGTTCCGACAGTACCGTAAAAAGCCTTCTGCCGGTTGAGAGCGAGCGTCAGCTGAATGTAGGTAAACAGTCGGGGGACATACTCCTCCTGCTGATTGCGCAGCGTCTGGCTGATGGCCTGCTCAATCTCTTCGCTCGGAGCCTTGCACTCGATGGAGACAAACGGAATGCCGTTTACGAACAGGAGAATGTCCGGTCGAACTGTTTCGTGGGTACCGCGCCGCTCGACCGGAAGTTCCGCAACGGCATGAAACGCATTGGCCTCCGGATGACGCCAGTCGATATACTGCAGCTGGAAACTGCGCTGATCACCTTCGATGTTCTGTTCCAGGGCGCAGCCGAGCGTCAGAAGATCATAGATTTTCTCATTGGTCCGGAGAAGTCCATCGTAGGGCATGTTCTTCAGACGCTGTACCGCGTCCTGGATATTGGCTTCGGAGAACTTGTACACGCCCCCTTTGTGATTGATGGAATTCAGCTCCTGAAGTTTGCGTGTCAACACGGCTTCCAGAAGGACGTTGGAACGTTTGCCGTTACGCAGGCGGTCCGCCTCCGGCGCGGATAGAATCGTCCAGCCGGAAGCAGCGAGCAGCTGCAAAGCGGGAATCTGCGATTCATATTTTTCTGAGAACATGATTATTTTCCTCCCATGATGAATTCCCCACACACTGTCAGCCGACATTTCTGGTTGCGGCTGGTGGGGGATTCCGGAACGGTATATTAAATCAATCCGGTTTTCGGTTCCAGAACGAGACAGTTTTCGTGCAGGTTCGATAAGTTGTTCATGATTAGTTTTTTACAAGGAGTCAATCAAAAATTGAGTCCATAGTTTATTATCTACTTTGCGATTATCATCAATAGAAACTACCTGCATATTGCAAGGGGAGTCTATGCGGAGTTTTTCTTTATATTCATCCAGATTATTATTTTTGTAACTGAATATTAGCACTTTTTTTCCCCGTTCTATCAACTCACGGAACAATCCATTGATGTGTCCGTCATCTGTATTAAATCCAAAACCAATAACCGCAATAGCATCACAGGCAAAAAAACTGTTATACAAGTTTACATAACGTTCTGACATGGTGATAGATGTCAATGGTTTTATTCCACTTTGGGTGAATAGAAATGGAACAGTAATATGCGCAGGACCTGCTGAACGTTGATTGTTTGAGTTTTCAATAATTGCATTCTTGTAAGGATCATATTCATCATTGATAGATCCATTCAAATAACTAACTCTCAATGATTCATCTACTGATTCAATAAAATCATTATAATTCGTGGTCCCTATAGCTTCGACAGTAACTTTACCCAATAAATTTCTTATATCTTGATAGTAACCTTCATGCTCGGTAATTTTAGTGCGATGTTCATCTGCTTTTTTCATCAAATAGTCCTTAACGCACATCAGAAAAATAGAAATCTTACAGAACTTTGCCCAGTCTGTTTTAGGAGAAAAAAGATAGCGGTAAGAGCTATCTATTAATGACTGATAATCCAATGCAATTGTAAATATTTTTTCTAATAACTTTTTAGCAAACAGCGTAATTATTTTTGCATCAGACGCGGAAGATGAAACCTCTTCCATAGGTTCCTCTAAAATCAAATCGAGCCCAGTAATTTTATTATAGTCAAACTTAAAAAAACCACAAAAGTCATCAAAAATATCAATATCATCAGGTCTTTTCTCAAAAATTGAGTCATTGATGTTATGTAGAAAGTCTTCCCCTACCGAACCTATCAGCAACTCAATGAAAGATTTTACTATTTTCCTCAAATCCGTATATTGAGGGTCTCTTGCTTTCTTTTCTAATATCCGTAGCAATCCAGAAAAATAAATTGATTCAAAAAGTTTTATAGAACCTAAAGCTTTATTTAATTTTATATCATGTGAGAATAAGACCGTTCCTATAGCTTGTTCCATTGCCGATTGAAAACGATCATCAATCTGTACTCCTGCTTGACAAAAATCAGCTTTGATTTTCGTGGCAAAAGTGTCAAAATCATTTAAAAAATCTATGATTGCTTGTCGTTTATACTCCAAGCTGGAAATAACCAGTTGCTCATACTGATTTTTTCCAAAAGTAGAGATTGATCTTGTCTGATAATTATCAGGAAGCCATTTTGATGCATATGGACTTCTTGAATCAATACTTCGTAATATCTCTTTGAATTTTTCTTTTGGTTCAGAAATATTTTGACGAAAGATATCCAATGCAAATTCCCCTCCGGAAGGCAACCCATACGCCATTTCTGCTCCAGCGCCAAAGAAGAGTCCTATTTTTTTACATGCCATCGTTATACCCCCCAAGTTCCGGTTAAAAGTTTCTGCATCAAACCGCGCTTCTGCTTTTGGAGTGCGGCAAGCTCTTTACGCAACAGGTCAAACTCATTTGGGAATAAATCATATTTCATCATCAATCCCTTTCCCTGAATTCCAACAGATTCTCCGCGAATATGGGATACTTGCCTTTGGAAACTTTTATTTGACCGTTCCAAATTGTCTTGCATGTCGTTGAGCTAGTACGTTGCATGCGGCGATTTTCCTGATAATTTCCTGCACAATTGTTTCCAGCTCTGATTCGGCGGAATAGTTCGCCGGAGTAATGAAATCCACCCGTTGGTCATGAAGCAGTTGTTCGGCCTGCTTCCGTTTGCGATTCTGATAGACCGCGATAGATTTTCCGCCGTTGAGCTTGACCAGCTTCATACAGGGAACATCGGTCAGGCCGTCGCCGATATAGATCATGTGCGAAAATGGAACGCAACGCGCCTGATCCGGGAGATATTCATTCAACTCGTTATTCCGGGAGATGTCCAATACTCCCTTGTTGATGCGGAAGAGGAATTGAGTCTTGCCGGTGTAATTCACTGCCAGCTTCGGCCAATCTGCCTTCCCGCTGGGATCATAATGAAATTCGCTGGCGTAAATCTTTTTGAACTTGCCTTTCAGCTGCGTGCCTTCGATGATTTCTTTCACACCGGAAGAGATGATGTAATGTTCGACTGAGACGCCACATTGTTCTCCGAAGGCATTAATCCGGTCGAACCAGTCAAGAACTCCGGGGAAAAACTCGATATTTTTTCCGGCAGAGACAAAATCCTGACGTCGAATTGGTTGCTGCGCGGCATTGGCTTTTTGAATCATGAGATACATGTAGGCAAGAATCGGATCCATCTTTTCATTTTGCGCCAACTCACTGGACTTTGCCCAGAACTGTTTCGCTGTCATTCCGAGGTTTGGAATGAAGTTGTACTCCTGCATATCTTTGGTACATAGCGTCTTGTCAAAATCATACATCAGCGCGGCGATGATTTTTCTTCTTGCCATATATTGCTGTCTCCTGTTAAAACTCGGGCAGTTCGCCGAGATTGTCTTCGTCTATATTGTTTGGACAAGTTTTCAAATAAGCATACCCGTTCTTGACGAATTTCTGCACAACAGCTCCCTCATACCATTTGCCGTCTTTTCCACGAAAAGCGGTTTTGATCAGATAGCCGGAAGCAAAATCGAGGAGAACGAGCACCTTTGACTTTTCAAAAAGCCGGTCCCCTTGCCAAATGCGTACCTGTGAAATGATATGCCGCGGATTATAGCGGACGCCGACAATGTAATACTGTACGTCCATCGATTCAGACCCTCCAAGTTCCGGTTAAAAGTTTCTGCATCAAACCGCGCTTCTGCTTTTGGAGTGCGGCAAGCTCCTTCTTCAAAAGATTTATTTCTTTTTCATTAAGCCCCAATTCGAAGGCAATGTTTTTTTGCTTTTGAATATCAGGGAATGGGATTGCAATCGTTAGTAAATCAGGGATACTGATTTGTTTGCCATCACGAATGCCAATAACAGCTAAATCAAGATAGTGATGAATAAAAGCATAGCTTTTGAAAAAAAAACGATAGAACTCATGGTCTATTTTTTTTCGTGCACGTAATACGGTATAAGCAGGGCTTATCAGCCCAGTGAAATGACTATATTCAAGGCCTCCCTGGAATGATCGAAGGCTTACCACAAAATCTTTTTTTTGCACAACTTTGTATCCTTCCAGACTCCCTTCTGGAGACATAACTCGTCCTTCAAGCATATCCCGAGGAATTACACCGTTATTTTGGGTAACAGAAAGCAATGGTTGTGCAGGTTGATTCTTTTCAGAGATCACCTCGAAAATTTTTGAAAAACTTATGTGTTCTGATTTTTCAAAAGCCAAAGCACGTTGAATCAGGCCGCGAAACCGCTTCTCCTTCGCGGCGATCAGTCGTTCCAGTTTTTCGATCGCCTCGTCCCAGGTCCCTAGAAACTCCGCAATCCGCCGCTGCTCATTTTGACAAATTGGAAGATAGAGAGGCATCTGAAAAAAATCTTCTTTTGCAATATTCAAAAGGCCATGATTTCTGGCTCCTTCTTGGCAAACCTGATATAAATATTGATTGATCAATTCAGAATCAAGTACATATGCTAAGAAATCAGAAAAACAGGAATCTTTCTTTAACGTAAAAGGAATATATAAAGAGGATACTATACCTGTGTCAAATTTATCTAAACGACGAATTGCACCAAAAGGATATTCCTTTGCACTACTTCGATTATATGCAAAATCCCCATTGTATAAAAGGTAATATGATGAAAGATCTTCTCCTGCCATTGATCTATTATGATACTCCATCTGATTTATCAAACCAAATTGGGCAGACGACGTTAATACATTGCGATTACCAATTGTGTTACGCCGTTTTAAAGGAACAGCAACATCATTTAGTTTTATTATTTTCCATCCGTCAGGGAGTTTCATCGTTTGATTCCTTTCAGGAGTTCGGCCATTTTTTTCCGGACTTCGGCGAGCTCGGTTTCGAGCTGGTCGATCTCGGTCTGGACGGCATCGATGTCGATCTCTTCCTCCGCTTCAAAGGTATCCACATACCGAGGAATGTTCAAGTTGAATTCATTCTCCCGGATCTCCTCGATCGAAGCCACATGTGCGTATTTTTCCACTTCGCGACGGTTGCGGTACGTCTCCACCACATGTGCAATCTGCTCGTCTGTCATGGAGTTCTGCTTCTTGTCCTGCTCAAACTCCCTGGAGGCGTCGATGAACAGCACGTCGTGCCGCGACTCGTTGGCGCCCCCCCGCTCCCGGCTGCGGTCAAACACCAGAATCGCCACCGGAATCCCCGTGCTGAAAAAGAGATTCGCCGGCAAGCCGATCACCGCGTCAAGCAAGTTCTCCTCAATCACCGCCCGGCGGATCAACCCCTCTTTGCTGCCCCGGAACAGGACCCCGTGCGGGACCACCACCGCCACTCGCCCGGAACCCGGTTCCGCCGCCTCGATCATGTGCGAGATAAACGCCCAGTCCCCCTTGCTCTTGGGCGGGATGCCGCGCCAGAAACGGTTGAAGCGATCCGCTTCCGCCTCTTCCGCCCCCCATTTATCCAGCGAAAACGGCGGGTTGGCCACCACAATATCAAACTTCATCAGCTGATCGTCTTCCACCAGCGCCGGAGCCGTCAACGTATTGCACCGCTCAATCCGGGCACTGTCGGCATTGTGCAGAAACATGTTCATCCGGCAGAGCGCCCAGGTCGCGCCATTTACCTCCATGCCGTATAACGCATAGTTGCTGTTCCCCACCTCATGCCCCGCCGCCAGCAGGAGTCCGCCAGACCCACAGGCCGGATCGCAGATCCGCTGCCCCGGTTTCGGATTCGCCAGCTTGGCCACCAGCTCCGCCACCGGAGCCGGCGTATAAAACTCCCCCGCCTTCTTGCCGGAGTCCGCGGCAAATTTGGAGATCATGAACATGTAGGTGTTGCCGATGATATCCTCCGTCACCCGGTCGGGGCTCAAATCCAGTTCCGGCTTGTTGAAGTCCTCCAGCAACAACGCCAGAAGCCGGTTGCGTTCCTGTGTCGGCCCAAGTGCGGCTTCGGAATTGAAGTCGATATTGCGGAACACCCCTTCCAGTTTCGCCTTGTTTTTCTCTTCAATCGCGTCCAGCGTGATGTTGATCAGCTCCCCGATGTTCGGAGCATTCCGCCGGTCGAGCAGGCTGTAGAAACTCGCCTCAAAGGAATCCATCACCTCCAGCTTGCCGGTTCCGGGATTCTCCTTCTTGTACTCGACAATCGGCAGGACGAAGCGCTCCCGTTCGAGTTTCCGCCGGATCCGGGTGTCATCATCGCCGTACAGACGGCGGTATTCCGCATAATGCGCACGCCATGTGTCGCTGATGTACTTCAAAAAGAGCATCACCAGAATGTAATCCTTGTACTGCTCCGGACTGACCGGGCCGCGAAAGGTATCACAGGCCCTCCAGGCGGCGTCATTAATCGTGTCCTGTGTGATTTTTCCAGTTGTCATGGTTCATTCTCCCAGCCATTGATTGATCACTTTATTTACATAGATGGATTTCAGTTCACCAAGCCGCTGCCGCAATTTGCGCTCCCGTTCCGAGAGCTCCACAAGTGCGACGATTTTTTGCTGTTTCTCCAGCGGAACAACGGGAATCGGCAGATTTTCCAGCACATCGACCCCCACTATGCGCATGGCGGACCCCTGCGCATTCCCCTCAAAATAGGCCTGAGCCGTTTCCTGCCGCAAATACCAGGCGAGAAACTCCGGCAACAGCACATTGCTCCGGAGGCGGAGCCGCAGCAGCGGAGCCGCCGCGATGCACTGAGCTGGCAGCTCCCGCAGACAGTACCCGGCCGGAGCATTTCCCCGGCCTCGGAATAGAACATCGCCAACCTTCACCGGATGAGTCGGTTTTACAGAAATTCTATCGCTCCAGACCACCTCCCGTAAATCCGGAACCAGTTCTTCCCCAAGATCTCTCATCTGGATAACCGCCACTCCGCACTGCGGTGGCCCGGCCACGACCGCCCCCCGAAACGGATAGCCACTCTGGATGTCAGCCAGATCTTTCAAACGCACTTTCAATTTACAGTATCCTTGTTACTACCAATTTTACTTTAATTATACCATAAACCCATGCGTTTGTCAAGTGTAGTTTTTAAAATACTGCATTTTTTTACGGCATGAAAATACCAGTATCGCTCCGTGTCGGGCGCGATACTGGCAAATTCAGATTTATCAGAGATTTCTCAGCCGGGCCTGATCCATACTGCGTGTCTGCTCCGCAACAAACTCGAAAATGGAAACAGGAGTAACCGCTCCTCCACATTGGCTTTATGCAACAATCTCCTGTCATCTTGAATCGATGATTCCGTGGGGCGGTTTAAGCTTGAGAGCCTGAAAATTCCTATTGCCTGGTTCGAGGAGATAGGTCGATGTCATTTGAGGGGATGCCTTCCCGACGTATTGCCTTGAGACGACTTTTTAGTCCATTTTTTCCTATTCATCTGCGAGGGATACGGACAATACGAGCTCGCCGCTTTCCTGTTTGTAATCAAACGGCTCTATACATCCCACTCCCTGTCACGGGTCTAACAGATGGACAACATCCGTATCACGTGAGAACAATTCTGTAGAGGGAATGAGACATCTGGATCAATGGATTCTGAACCAGAGAGAACCTCCATTTTACGCTGAACGGATACCGTATCAGCTGAGCTATGGAGTTCCTCAATTGATATGAAAACGTTCCCCATCTGGTGTCTGACGACATCAGATGAGGAATTTTATACATTTGCTGTTACTGGGGTAGTGGCTGGCCGATCAGATACGATTGGTAGATATACTCCGGATTTTCAAAAAACATGCTGCTGTTGTAATCATCCAGCCGGTCGGCTATCCAGGAGTTGTAAACTTCGATTAGTGCATCGGGAAAGTCAATCCCTTTTGTCTGGGTAACTGCGACAATCAACCGCTTATAGACTTTGCCAATATCGAAAATGGAAGGAACCGCGTAACGGCAGGTCGAAACATTGTCGAACGTCCCCTGCGGGATATAATATTTCTCTGTCAGATTGTCGATCAGCTTCTCCATATTCTCACTGTGGTAGACATCAGCCAGTTCCAGCAGATGACGAATCTCTGCAATTCCGAAAGAGTTTACGACTACACGCCGATGATTTTTTGTTTTCCTCCCAATCGCTTCAATCAGCGAACAAACAAAGAAAAGATCGTTTTCCCGACGGTCTTCACGTCCGGTCATCGTCCCACCTCCTTGCTTTCCAGAAAAGTCAAACAGGACAAGGCTCTCGGGGTACAGAACGTAATCTGGTGAGTCGGATGCTTGAATTTTGCCAAGACCCAGAATTGTTCTCTGGTAAGAATTCCGCTGATGAAGTCGGCAACATAGTTCCATATCTGATCGTTTGCCATTGCTCCGACTACGATGTCATGAGAATGCGGAGTTCCGTTCCGGCAGGCTACGATGAAGTCAAGCCACTCCTCCGTCATCTGATCGAAGTTCAAAATGTCCAAATCAGGATTGGGTGTATATTCATAAGAAGTGACGACAGGGGTATCAAACCGTCGTGACCAGCGTTCCGCTTGTGCTAATAACTCCGTGCAATAGAAACCGGGACCGAAATCTTTGTTGTTCCGGCTCAGCTTTATTTCCGGAGTCTGTATTTCACAATATCCACCGTGGTAGACAATCATTGCTATCTTCCCTGTTCAGCAGCTTTTCCCATAGATTATTCTCAAAACATTGAGTTTGTAAAATATATCATCTATGGAAGCATTTGCAAATCAAGGTTTGACTTTTACTGACGGAGCCATTATAGTAAAGATATCATCGTTGGGAACTACGAAAGTTCTTTGAAACGGTAACAAGTGGTACCTCTGTCATATTGACAAGGGGGGATCAGGAAGACGGAGCCAGATAAAAAAGCTGCGAAAACAGGAAAAATGACGTTGGTACCACAAGGTGCCATTTTAAAGGTGCAAACACCAGAAATTACCGTTTGAGCCAGCTTTTTTATCTTGTGTGAAAGTGGCCAAATTCGCCACTTTTGAGCTCAAATCTTCCTGATTGGAAACAATTTGAGGTGCGAAAAAATCTTCGGACGTTCCAGCTGCCGGAGCCAATTTTTTTACCTCTATTTCTTCCTGAAACGATTCCCGGTTTCCTTGGCTGCGGCGACGCTTTGTTCTGCCATTCGTTCCTGCGGGTTGTTTACCCCCTGTCGCGCTTCATTGCAGTTGCAAATCAGAAGGGGCGTGGTACATTATGCGGAAAACATCGCTGCAAGTAAGAGGTTATTTTGAAACAGCATTTTGATTCTCTGGAACGCCGGGTGATCCGCAGTTCAATCGACTGGTCCGGGGGGGGGCTGGCGCTTGAGCAGTTCCTCGCCGGGCGCTTTACCTACCGTTCGCTGGAAGAGTGGCGCGAACGCATCCGCTCCGGCGAGATTTTGCTCAACGGCACGCTGGTCGAACCGGAGCGCCGCCTTGAATTGCACGACTGTGTCGAGTATTTCCCGGGCGACTTGCCCGAACCGGAGGCCGATCTCCGTTACCGCATCGCATATGAAGATGAAACACTGCTGGTGGTCGACAAATCCGGCAATCTCTGCGTCCACCCATCCGGACCGTTCTTCCGCCACACGCTCTGGCATCTGCTTTCCTCCCGCTTCGGTCAGATCCATCTGGTGAACCGGCTGGATCGTGAAACCTCCGGACTGCTGCTCGTGGCGAAAAATCCCGCCGCCGCCGCAAAACTCGGCCGCCCGGGCTGGCCGGTGCGCAAGGAGTATCTCGCTCTGGTTTTCGGCCGGTTCGAACAAGAGGTTGACGCTGCCGGATTTCTGGTGCCGGATACCGAAAGCGCGGTCCGCAAGAAACGACGCTTCGTCACCGGTGAACGACCGCCCGCGGGAGCGGTTCACCCGGAATCGGCCCATACTCTCTTCGCTCCGGAACAGACCGGCGGGCGGTTCTCTCTCGTGCGCGCCGTTCCGGTGACCGGGCGGCTCCATCAGATCCGTGCCACGCTCTTTTCTCTGGGATTCCCGCTGGTCGGCGACAAGCTCTACGGGCCGGATGAAACGCTCTTTCTCAAGCTGCGCTCCGGAGAACTCACCGCCGCGGACCGGGAGAAGCTGATCCTGCCGCGGCAGGCGCTCCACTCCACGCTGCTGGAATTCCGCCATCCGGTCTCCGGAGAGATGGTAACCGTCAAATCTCCGATGCCGGAAGAATTTGCGCTTGTAAATGATGCGGGTTGATGTATATTAGTTTCTAATCCCGGTATATTCGGGCAAATTTGAAAAAAGGGAGGAGTTTCTGAAATGAAAAAAAGCTTGCTGTTGCTGGCCGTGATGGCGCTGAGCGTTTTCAGTGCTGTTGCGGCGGAACCCGCTGCTCCGGCCAAGAGTGCGCCGCAGCCGGCCGTTGCCGAGCCGCCGCGTGACTACGACTGGACCTTCATTGCCTTCTCGTTCGGGAAGGACATCCCTGTCGATGCGGCGACGACCAGCGTCTACGGCGTCAAGATCGGCGTGCCCGCCAGCGGCGGTCCGGCTCCGGTCTACGGCGTGGAAGGCTCCATCCTCTATGCCGGAACCGATGAGGTCAACGGCGTGCAGGCGAGTCTGATTACCACCGATTCGAAGGAGACGACCGGGCTGCAGTTCTCGCTGGTCAACTTCTCGGTCAAGGTCGCCGGACTCCAGCTCGGCATCGTCAACATCGCCGACGACGAGGCGTTTCAGCTCGGGATCGTCAACATCATCCGGAACAGCCCGATGCCCTGCCTGCCCATTGTCAACGCGTTTTTCAAATAGTTCAGAAGAGGAGTTGAATCCATGAAGAAATTTCTGTTGACGGCGGCCGCACTCTGCGGCGTTGCCCTGATTTCCGGCGCGGCCGAGAAGGCCGCTGCCGCCGCGCCGGCTCCGGCCGAACCGAAGGTCACCGCTCCGGCGAAGTGCGAAGCCGAACAGCTCCGCCCGCTTTCGCAGTGGACTCCGTTCCAGATCGTCTTCTTCCCGAACGTTCCCAATGCCACCTGGAATTCGAATGTCTTCGGCATCAAGACCGGTCAGCCCGCGTCCGGCGGCATCGGCCGGGTCTTCGGTCTGGAGGCTTCCTGGGTCTACTCCGGCACCGATCACATCAAGGGAATCCAGGCGTGCTGGGTTCACAACCAGAATAAGACCTTCGATGGTCTGCAGGCCTCGTTTGTGAGCAGCCTCAACTTTGAACAGTTCAACGGCATTCAGGCGACGCTGGTCTTCTGCTATGCCGGCGACTACAACGGGTTGCAGGCCAGTCTGGTCAGCATGGCCGGAAACCTGCGCGGCGTGCAGGCGGCGCTCGGGCTGAACATCTCCGGTGACGTCACCGGTTTCCAGGCGGCGGGTGTCAACATCGTCAACGGCACCTTTACCGGCGTCCAGTGCGGACTCTACAGCCAGGTGGAGAAGTGCAACGGACTCCAGCTCGGACTGGTCAACATCTCCGGCGGCAAGGGGATGCAGTTCGGTCTCATCAACTACATCGAGGACGCCTGGATCCCGGTGCTGCCGATCCTGAACTTCTCGTTCTGATCGCCGCTTGAATCATCACATTGTGCCGGGAGTGTGTGCTCCCGGCTTTTTCCGCAATCACGATGGAGGAAACGATGCCAGAACCGGATGAGGTCGATCCGCAGCTCCGGCTGCTGCTGCAGGAGGTCGAGGCCTCGGGTGTGCCGGATTATCCCGATTACGCCCGGGGGGACAAATGGGGATTGGCTGTCGGATTCGTCATGCTGGTTTTCGGTGTGGTGCTGATTCTGCTCTCCGGACCGCTTGCCGGATTCTGGGAGCGATTCTGGCGTTTCAGCCTCATTCTCCTCGGAGGTGCCGTGGTTGCCGCTCTCCTCGCCTGGGCGGTCGGCGCGTTCCGGCCGCAGAAGTTCTGATGACGACCCTCTCTTTCGACGCCGGAACCCTGACGCTCGACGGGTTTGAGGACGGGGTGCCGGAATCGCTCCGCTCTCTGTTGCGGTACGACGACCGCACCCGCAACTGGCGCGCCCGCGCCTGTGATTACGCCTCTCTGGTCATCGCCATGCAGATGGCGAAGGTGAATTTCATCGACCGCGCCCGCGCCTTTTCTCCGCTGGAGGATCTGACGCTGGCGGTGAAGCTGATTCCCCGGCCGCACCAGACCGAGGCGTTCAATGCCTGGCGCGCGGCGATGTACCGCGGCGTCGCCGCGCTCCCCACCGGGAGCGGCAAGACGGTGCTGGCGGTGATGGCGGCCGCCAGCCTGCGCCGCCCGGCGCTCTTCCTGGTGCCGACCATCGACCTGCTCGGGCAGTGGTGCGGGGTGCTGGAGCACTTCTTCGGCCGCCGGATCGGCATGCTCGGCGGCGGCGAACATGACATTCGCGAACTGACGGTCAGCACCTACGACTCCGCCGTGCTCAATATGGAGTTCATCGGCAACCGTTTTGCACTGCTGGTCGCCGATGAGTGCCACCATCTGCCCGGGCCGGAAACCCGGCTGGCGGCGGCGATGTCGATCGCTCCCTACCGGCTGGGACTCTCGGCCACGCCGGAACTGCCCGACGACCGGGCCGCCGTACTCGCCGATCTGATCGGTCCGGAGGTGTGCCGGGTCCATATCGACGAGCTCGAAGGCAAGGTGCTCTCGCCCTACGTGATCCACCGGATTGCGGTTGAACTCGATCCAGAAGAGGCGGAGGCCTACGAGCGCAACCGCGCCGTCTACACCGGATTTCTGCGCGCCCATCAGCTCAACTTCAAATTTCATTCCGAATGGGGGCGGTTTCTCGGCCTCTGCGCCCGTCTGCCGGAGGGGCGGCAGGTGTTTCAGGCGTTTCTCGAACAGCGGCGGATTGCCCGCGGCGGCGAGGCGAAAATCCGCAAGGTGTGGGAGCTGGTCCAGCTCCACGCCGGGGAGCGAATCATTCTTTTCACCGCCGACAATGACACCGCCTACGAACTTGGCCGCCGCTTCTGCTGGCCGGTCATCACCCACCGCACCCGCCCCGGCGAACGGCGGGATTTTCTGGAGAAATTCCGGGAGGGAACCTATACGGTGCTGGTGACGAGCAAGGTGCTCAACGAGGGGGTCGATGTGCCCGCAGTGGCGGTCGGGATCATCCTCTCCGGTTCCGGAAGCGTCCGGGAACATGTCCAGCGGCTCGGCCGCATTCTGCGCCCGGCGCCCGGCAAGGAGCAGGCGGTGCTCTACGAACTGGTCAGCTCCGGCACCGGTGAGGAACGCACCAGCGAACGCCGCCGTGACCATCGCGCCTATCGCGGGCACGATGAGGAAGGGGAGGGGGAACTGGTGCCATGCTGACGAAAGAGCTGTTGAAATTCCGGCGGAGGGGCGGTTTTCAACCCGCCTTCATCGATGCCGCCGACCCTGCACTGCTCCGGCTGGCGGGGGAGCTGCTCGAAATTTACCGCGGGGCCCGGGAGGCGCGCATGACCCGCGGGGAGCTGGAGGAGCTGACGGAGGCACTGATCCGGCAGGCGCCGGACCGGGTGCTGGCCGCCGGGCTGAACAAGCTCGCGCTCGATCACTGCTCGTTCGACCCGGTGCGGGAAATCGATTATCCGGCCCGCCGGGCTGAACTCTTCGCCTTCGCGGCGAAACAGCTCACTTGTTGCGGCGGCGACATCGGCCGTTATCGCGAACTTCTGGCGGAACTGCCCGGAGCTGTGGAGTTCATGACCGGCGACATCTACGGCGATCTGCCGGACCATGAGCGGGTTACCGGATTCCGGGAGCTCTACCCCGCCGGACTGCTGCAACGCTACAACATCGCGCTGGTGCAGGGGCTGCTTGTCTATGCGGAATCGATCGCGGCGACGGCTGCGGATTCGGAACCGGCGGAGCTGCGGCGGCTCTTCAAATATCTGAAGTTCTTCCGATTGCTGGCGGAGGTGAAGCGCCTGCCTCGTCCGCGCGGCGGAAAAAGCGCGGTTTCTCTGTCGATCAGCGGACCCTATTCGCTCTTTGCCAACACCCGCAAATATGCGCTTCAGCTGGCGGCGTTTTTCCCGGCGCTGGTCAATCTGGAGGAGTGGTCGATCCGGGTGAAGGTGAAAATGGGGGCGAAACGGGGGGAACTCAAACTGGATCAGTCCGCGGGGCTGGTTTCGCACTACCGGAACTTCTCCAGCTATGTGCCGGAGGAGATCCGGATGTTCCACGCGCTTTTCCGCAAAGAGGTGACGAGCTGGAAGATCGTCGGCGAATCCCCCTTCATCGACGGCGGCAATCAGGAGCTGGTCTTTCCCGATCTGAGTTTTCGCCGCGTCGCCGACGGGCTGGAGCTCCACCTGGAACTCTTTCACCGCTGGCACCGCGGCCAGCTGGAACGGCGGCTTGAACTGCTCGACCGGCGGCCGGAACTGCCGTTGCTGCTCGGCATTGACCGTGCACTCGCCGATGACGACGGATTCGCCGCTCTCTGCGGGAAACATCCCGCTCTTGCCGGGCGGCTCTACCGGTTCCGGGACTTCCCCGGCGTCGACCGCACGGTGAAGATGCTCGACGCCTTTGCCGAAAAAATTGCTCCCGGTGCGCGCTGAAAACCCGTTCGAAACGCACACCGGGAGTTGACTGCGGCGGGAAATTATCCCTGGCGCGTGATGCGCCGGGCGTTTTCCTTGCCGATGTAGAACGCCTTGATGTTGTTCTGGATCACCGTTTCCTTCTCGCGGAAACACTCCATGATCGCCTCTTCGAAGACCCGGTCGAAATCCACTTTATCCTCTTCATCGAGGTAGAGATCGTCCATCATCACGGCGATGGCGCCGAGCAGTACCGAATTGGCGTACTTGAGATCGCCGAGCTGCGTGGCGAGGTCGGAGGCCGGCAGGGTGTAGATGACCCGTTCCTCCCCCGGATCCTCCGGACAGCGGGCGTTGGATTCGTCGTAGAGCAGAATACCGTTCTTTTTGAGCGTCGGCAGGTACTTCTCCAGCGCGGGCTGATTGAGCGCCACCAGAAGGTTGCAGTCCTTGTCCACCAGCGGCGAACCGATCGGATGGCGGCTGAGCACGACCGCGCAGTTGGCGGTGCCGCCGCGCATTTCCGGCCCGTAGCTCGGCAGCCACGAGACGTTGAAGTTGCGCAGTTTGCCCATCGTCGCAAGCATGTAGCCGAGCGAGAGCACCCCCTGACCGCCGGAGCCGGCCAGCTTCACCCGCCGTTCGGTCGTGAAGATGCGCGATGGATTGCGGAAGGATTCGCTCACGCCGTCGGAGACTTTGACCGGATAGAGCAGTTCCCGCACCTGTTTCACGTCGAAGATCTTTTCCGGACGCACCAGCGGGTCGCGGCTGTCCGCGATGTCCTTGTAGACGCCGAGCGGGAAGTAGCGGCTCATCTGGTTGTCGAGGAATTCATTCATCTCTTTGGCGTGCATCTTGAGGTTCACCGGGCAGCCGCTGAGACACTCCACCAGCGAGAAGCCTTTGCGCTCGATGCTGTTGGAGATCGCCTTGCGTACCGCGAGGCGCGCCTTGCGGATCTGCTGAACCGTGCTCAGCGCGACCCGCTCCACATAGACCGGTGCATCGAGCGCGGCGACCGTTTCGGAGACCTTCAGAGGATATCCCTCGCTGGAGACGCTGCGCCCGTAAGGCGAGGTCTGCGTCTTCTGCCCCGGAAGTGTGGTCGGCGCCATCTGCCCGCCGGTCATGCCGTAGATCGCGTTGTTGACGAAGAAGACCGCGAGGTTCTCCCCCCGGTTCGCCGCCTGGATGATCTGGTTGAAGCCGATGCTGGCGAGGTCACCGTCGCCCTGATAGGAGAGGACGATGTTCTCGGGATTGGCGCGGGAAAGTCCCGTTCCGACCGCCGGCGCGCGTCCGTGCGGCACCGAGATGCCGAAGCAGTCGAAATAGTAGTAGCTGAACACGGCGCACCCGACCGGAGCGATCAGGATGGTCTTGTCTTTGATGCCGAAGTCTTCAATCGCTTCGGCGATGAGTTTGTGCAGAATGCCGTGGCCGCAGCCGGGGCAGTAGTGCATGTTGGTCTTGATCGGGCCGGGACGGCGCTCGAAACTGGGAAAGAACCCTTTGCTGCGGGTGTAAAGAACTTTGTCGGCCATGATTACTTCTCCTCCGCCGAAATCAGCTTGATTGTGCGTTCGACGATCTCTCCGGTGCCGGGGATGTTGCCGCCCATCCGGTTGATGAGATGGACCGGGCGGTCGCAGTTGATCGCAAGTTTCACATCGTCGATCATCTGGCCGCAGCTCATCTCCACCGCGATCAGCTGCTTCGCCCGCAGGCGGCGCAGTTCGTCAACCGGGAAGGGGAAGAGGGTGATCGGGCGCAGCAGTCCGGCCCGGATGCCGCGCTCCCGCAACTCATCCACCGCGGTTCGCGCCAGCCGCCCGGAGATACCGTAGCCGACCAGCAGGACATCGGCGTCTTCGGCCTGATAGAGTTCACAGCGCTGTTCCGCCGCTTCGATCCGGCGGTATTTCTCCTGCAGACGCAGGTTGAGCGCCTCCAGATCGTCGGTTTCGAGGTAGATCGAACTGATCATGTTCGTGCGCGGCCGCGAGACGTCGAGCGCCCACCCCGGCACCTCCCGGCGGGGGAGGGGCTCCGGCAGAGTCACCGTCTCCATCGTCTGGCCGATCACGCCGTCGGTCAGCATGTAGACGACGATGCGGTATTTCTCCGCGAGGTCGAAGGCGGTGAAGGCGAGGTCGCACATCTCCTGCGCCGACGCGGGCGCCAGCACGATGCAGCGGTAACTGCCGTGGCCGCCGCCCTTGACCACCTGGTTGTAGTCGGCCTGTTCCGGGGCGATGTTGCCGAGGCCCGGACCGCCGCGGGTGATGTCGACCACCAGTGCGGGCAGTTCACAGCCGGAGAGGTAGCTGATCCCCTCCTGTTTGAGGCTGATGCCCAGCCCGGAGCTGGCGGTCATCGCGCGGCGGCCGTTGGCGGCGGCGCCCATGACCATGTTGATCGCGGCGATTTCGCATTCGGCCTGCAGAAATGTCCGGCCGAGTTTCGGGAAACAGCGCGCGGCGGTGTGGGCGATCTCGCTCGCCGGCGTGATCGGATAACCGAAGTAGCATTCACAGCCCGCCAGCAGGGCGCCGTAGACGACCGCCTCATTGCCTTTGAGCAGCATGCGGTTGGTGTATTCCATGATGAATTACTCTCCTTCCGGGGTGTGTTCGATGATGGTCAGCGCGCCGGGTTCGGGGCAGGTGTAGAAACAGCCGCCGCAACCGATGCAGGCGTTTCCGGTGAGTTCCACCGCCGGAAATCCCAGTTTGTTGAGGTGGACCCCCATTCGGAGCACCCCGCGCGGACAGGCGATGACGCACCGTTCGCACCCTTTGCATTCGTCGAAGGCGATCACCACCTTGAACGATTTGTTGTTCTTTGCCATGGTTCCTCCTTATCCTCCGGGATTCCGCCGGGTGCGCCGCGTCAGGGGCGGCGGTTGCTGCCGGGTGGAATCCGCGATTTACCTTGGAATTTTTATTTTTCCCAGAATCTCTTCAACAATCTCCGCCGTGGTCACTCCGGAATAGCGGCTGCGCGACTCCAGCACCAGCCGGTGCGGCAGAACGACCCGGGCGAGGTCGCGCACCTCGTCCGGCAGCACGTAGTCCCGCCCCGCCAGCAGAGCCGCGGTCCGGGCGGTTTCGGCCAGCACCAGCGCCGCGCGCGGCGACGCTCCGAGCGCCAGACGCGGTTCCCCCCGGGTGGCGCGGACCAGTTCGAGCAGATAGCTTGATACGCTCGACTCCATGCCGATTGCGGCGGCACGGTGCCGCAGTTCCAGAATCTCTTCGCCGCTGATGACCGGCGTCAGTCGTGCGGCGGGATCTCCGCCGCGCCGGTCGGCCAGCATTTCCGCCTCCGCTTCTTCCGAAGGGTAGCCGAGGCTGAGGCGCATGGCAAAACGGTCGAGCTGAGCTTCCGGCAGCGGATAGGTCCCCTGAAATTCAATCGGATTCTGCGTGGCGATCACCATGAAGGGCGCTTCCAGCTCGCGGCTGACGCCGCCGATGGAGACCTGGTGCTCGCACATGCATTCGAGCAGTGCGGACTGCGTGCGCGGCGACGCGCGGTTGATCTCGTCGGCCAGCAGAATGTTGGTGAAAACCGGTCCCGGCCGGAACTGAAACGACCCTTCGCGCGGATTGTAGATGTTCGTGCCGATGATGTCCGCCGGGAGCAGGTCGGGGGTGAACTGAATCCGGCTGAACCGGGCGTCCACCAGCCGGGCAAGCGCCTTGGCCAGCGTGGTCTTGCCGACGCCGGGAACGTCATCGAGCAGGATGTTGCCGCCGGAGACAAACGCGATGAGCAGATTGTGGATCACTTCCGATTTGCCGCGGATGATGCGGTTGAGTTCGGCTTCCACCTGCCGGATTTTTTCGATGCCGGATTCCATACGATTCTCCTTCTGTCTACAGCCAGCCGGTTTCGCTGTCGAAATTGAATGTGCCGGTCTCCGGGAAGTTCCAGTGGGCGTTGGTCAGATCGTAGTAGTCGTAAACGCCCGGCAACCGGGGAATCGAGTGCACCTTCCGCGGATAGAGCCGGGTCAGGCCGTCGCGCCGGTCGAAGCGGACCGAAAATTCGTTGCCGCGCCCGTCCCGGAAATCCCCTGTCGCCGGAATCGCCGCCCGGCTGATCAGCAGCACAGGCCGCCCGAAGCGATAGAGTTCCACCGGCAGCGGCGAATGGTCCCGGAGCTGTTCCACCGAACTCTTTTCCAGCTCGATGTGTGCCATTACCCGGGTGACGCCGAAGCGGGCAAGCTCCACCGCCGCCATCGAGTTGCACACCGGCAGCGGCGTCGAGGCGATGATCTCCTCCGCTTCGATTCCGTCGAGGAGCGCGAGTCCGTAAAGCGACGTGACCCGGAACCGCCGGATGCCGGCTTCGGCCGCCGCCTTGATCGCGCGCCGTACGGCGGGGAGTTTCGATTCCGGGCAGAACTCCGGCAGAATCACCTCGTTGGTGAGTTTGTTGAAGTCGAAGAGCCGGTCGGCTCGGATTGCACGGCGGTTGCCCGGCTCGGCGCCATTCGGCTTCATGGCGACGGTTTCCTGCAGTTTGGCCGGCAGGGTGCATCCGGAGAGCGCGGTGTACTGCCGCCGGAACTTCTCCAGCCCGACCGCGGACTCCCGGAAGACCGCTTCCGGCTTGAGGGTTTCGCGAATCGTCTCCCAGAACTCCCGCCGCAACGCCTTGAGCCGGCTTGCCGGCAGAAAATATTTCCCCGAAATCGAAGCGGTGAATTCCCCCAGCCGGAAGACGGGGGAGTCGCTGGCGGCGAACTCCTCCTCGAGAATTTCCGCCGTGACCGGCCGGCCGGTCGCCGGGGCGAGATCCAGCATACGGGTAAAACGTTCCGCCGGGACGTTGAGCACCTCGACGGCGATCTCCTGCGCGGTGAGCGTAACGCTCAGATTCAGCGCGGTCCGCCGGGGCGGCAGTGCCGCCAGCCGGGCGGAAACGTCGGGGAAACTTTCGCCGATCTTGAACACAAGCCCGCGTTCCGGCACCGGTTTGTCACAGCAGACGAACAGGGTCTGGCCGGGGAGGGCGCGCCGTTCCGGCCGCCCTTCGACATAGATCCGGGTGAGCGTGAGGGCGGGGCCTTCGTCGCCGGACTGCGGCTGTACCCGGACCCGGTCGCCGAGATGGAGCCGTTTGCCGGTGGTGAAGGCGAAGCCGTTTTCCCGGAGTTCGCTCACGGTGCCGCAGAGCAGCCCGGCCGCGCCGAGCGCGTTGTGCTGGATCAGCGTCCGGCCGGATTCCGGCTCGAGAAAGCCGTGCGACCACTTCCGGCCGCATCCGCGACTCAGGAGGTTGCGCGCTTCGCCGAGCAGTTTCGGGAACTCCTCCGGCGGAGCGTCGAGCAGCATCCGGTAGGCGCTCACCGTCTGGCGGACGTAATCCGGCTGACGGAGCCGCCCCTCGATTTTCAGCGAGGCGATTCCCATCTCGCGCAGCTGCGGCAGAAGATCGATCGTGCAGAGGTCCTGCGGCGAAAAGAAGAAGCCGTTGCCCGCCTTGCTGAAGTAGCGGCGGCGGCAGGGCTGTTTGCATTTGCCGCGGTTGCCGCTGTAGCCGCCGAGGTAGGAGGAGAAAAGACACTGCCCGGAAAGCGAAGCGCAGAGCGCCCCGTGAATGAACACTTCCAGCTCCAGATCGGTGGAGGCTTTGACCGCCGCGATTTCGTCAAGCGTCATCTGTCGCTCGAGCACCACCCGGGTGACGCCGAGTTCGCGGGCGATCCGAAGGCCGGCCGAGTTGTGGAACCCCATCTGCGTGGAGGCGTGCAGCGTGAGTTTCGGGAAGCACTCCCGCGCCATCCGCAGCAGCCCGAGATCCTGAACGAGCAGAGCGTCCGGGGCGAGCTCTTCGAGTTCGGCGAGGTATTCGGCGATTTCAGTTAATTCGCACTCCTTGACGAGCGTGTTGAGCGTCACATAGACCTTGCGGCCGAGTTTGTGCGCGTAATCGATGACGCGCGCCATCGAGTCGGGATTGAAATTTTCGCCGCGTTCGCGGGCGTTGAATTTGGAGAGACCGGCGTAGATCGCATCGGCTCCGGCATCGAAAGCCGCCAAGGCGCAGGCCGGACTTCCGGCCGGGGCGAGCAACTCCGGCGTCGAAAGTGGTGCGCTGTTCTTCTGTTTGGTCATGAATGGTTCCATCGAAAGTTACAATATGAAAATACATTATAAAATAAATCCGGGAAAATTCAACCTTTTTTTTCGGATATCTTAACTTTCCCGCAGGATTTTTCCCGTTTCCGGGGGCAATTCGTCTCCCGGGACAAGTTCCGGCGTGGCGATGACCGCGACATTGTCGGCGCGCCCCGCCGCTCCGGAAATCCGTCTCCGGAGCTCCTCCAGCGCCAGTTCCGCCAGCATCCGGGCCCCAAGATCGATCGAGGCCGGGCGCGGGTAGAGTCCGGCAAGGTACTCCGGCGTGTAGTTGCAGGAGATGATCCGCGGCCAGCGCTCCGGCCGCAGACGGCAGAGCGTCCGGTGGAGCAGGGCGGTCAGGCGCTCCTCCGGCGAGAAGATGCCGTCCGGGAACGGCTCCGCTGCCGCGAGTGCCGCGTGAAGAGTCTGTTCCAGCTCGTCGGGGGAACACAATTCGAACTCCCGGGGCGGGTGAAGATCGATTCGACCGCATTCGCGTTCCTGAGCGAAGAATTCGAAACGGAACCCTTCAATCCGCGATGCAAAGCCCGGATTGATGCTCGGCGCGGTCAGCGTCACCGCGTTCCGGCACCCGGCGTCGATCAGGTACCGGGCGGCGATCCGCCCGGCAAACTCGTTCCCCATCAGCACCGAATGGCCGCCCTCCCGGAGCTGATGGCTGTTGAGCCAGACGTGGGGAATCCGGCTCAGCACATCGGCCAGCTCCGGGGAGCCGCCGCCGTGCCCGGCGAGAATCAGTCCGGCAAGCTCTCCGTGCAGATGGCGGCTCTCCAGTTCGAGCGGAAGAATCCCCGCCGGAAGCAACTGCAGATTCCAGCGGTGCGGCAGCCGCTCCACCAGCGCCGCAAGCTTGTTGACGATCACCCGCGGGTCACCTTCTGAACCGGGGAGCAGCAGCATGCCGATTGTTTCGCCGCGCGGCCGGCCGGTGCGGGTGCGCCGCGGACCGCCGGTCCGTTTCAGTTCCGCGAGGATCTTCTCCCGCTTTTCCGGCGCCACTCCGCCGGAGCCGTTGACCACCCGTGACACCGTCGCCGGGGACACCCCGGCCGCCGCCGCAATCTCTCTGACTGTTCTGCCCATGCCGCCTCCTGTTTTTGTGGTAATATAGAAATGTTTCAGAAAATTTCAACACTTTGTTTCATTGTTTTTCGTTGAAAAACATTGCCGCCGAAGACGCCGCCGGTTATATTGACCGGAAACAGAACAAGGAGACCGCAAGAATGCAGAACCGGAAACTTCAGGGAATCATCGTACCGCTCATCACTCCATTGGCCACCCCGGAAACCATCGACCGTGCCGGAACCTGCCGGATGGTGCGCCGGGTGATCGAAGGGGGCGTCGACGCCGTTTTCCTGCTCGGCTCGACCGGGGAGGGGCCGGCTCTCTCCCGGCATGCCCGGTGTGAATTCATCGAGACCGCCGTCGAGGCGGCGGCCGGAGCGGTGCCGCTTCTGGCCGGAATCTCCGGAGCCTCCGGCGTCGAGGCGATCGAGGCGGGGAAGTTCGCCGCACGGAGCGGTGTTTCGGCGGTGGTGGCGGCTCCGCCCTGCTATCTGCCCGCTTCAGAGAAGGAGTTGCTGGTCTACTATGAACGGCTGGCTGGAGAGATCGAATTGCCGCTTTTTCTCTACAACATGCCCGCTCTCACCCGGGTGAATGTGACGCCGGAACTGGCCGTGAAACTTGCCGGAAGAGAGAACATCGCCGGATACAAGGACAGCTCCGGCGACCTCGACGCCTTCCGCCGCGCCGTCACGCTTCTCGGGGGGCGGCCGGACTTCTCGCTTCTCATCGGGCCCGAACATCTGACGCTTGCGGCACTGCGGATGGGCGGCGACGGCGGCGTCAACGGCGGCGCGAACCTCCGCCCCGAACTCTTCGCCGCTCTCTGCCGTGCGGTGCGGGAAGGGGCAGCGCCGGAGCGCATCGACGCTCTGCAGAAAGAGATCGTCGAACTCGGCCGCTTCTACGCCACTGCGCCCGGCACTCCGGGGGTGATTCGCGGTCTCAAGTATGAACTTGCCCGGCTCGGGGTGATTCAAAATCAGCTCGCTTTTCCCGCCCTGCCGCTTGTCGATGCTCCCTGGTGTTCAGGTCATTGATTGCTTGCGATAAAAAAGTACCGTTTTCCGCTAAAAAACAGGTTGACGACAGGAAAAATGCGCCTATAGTAACTCCAAAACGGCAACAAGGGGAACCGGATTCGGCCGGTTCCGCCGACAGAAGGAGGGTTCGGCCATGAATCTCGGCGTGCAGTACTATCGCGCACCTTTCCCCGATGAAAAATACTGGGAGGAGGACTTCCGTAAAATCCGCGAAAGCGGTCTCAATACCGTCCAGCTCTGGATCAGCTGGGGCTGGGTAGAGGCCACTCCCGACCGTTTCGTCTACGACGATTACGACCGCCTCGTCGAATTGGCGGAAAAGCATCACCTCGGCCTCGTGCTGAGCACCATCGCCGAGATTCAGCCCAACTGGATCCACCGCGTGGTGCCGAACTGCGAACTGGTCGACAACCGCGGCAACCGCATCCGTTCGGTGGCGCGCTGTGAACACCACTTCGGTCTTACGCCCGGAGGCTGTACCGACCACCCCGAGGTGTGGCGCCGGATGGCCCGCTTCCTCGAAACGACCGGAAAACGCTATGCCGGGCTCAGTCATCTGCGCGGCTGGGATGTGTGGAACGAACTCCGCTGGAATGTCCACGCCGACGCGCCGGTCTGTTACTGTGAACACACGCTGGCAGCCTTCCGGAGCTGGCTGAAGAAGCGTTTCGGCTCTCTCGACGGACTCAATGCGGCGTGGAAGCGGCGTTACGCCGACTGGGCCGACGTCGATCCCGGCCGCGGCCCGGACCTCCCCTATACGGAGATGATCGCTTTTCAGGAGTTCATCTGCGCCCGGGCGGCGAATCATGCCCGCAAACGGTACGAAATTCTCAAACAGGTCGACCCGGTGCACGCGGTCACCGCCCATGCCGCCGAACCCTGTCCGCTGATGGCGGGCTGTCCCACCGAGTTCGCGATCAACCGCGGCAACGACTGGGCGCTGGCCGAGGTGCTGGACGGCATCGGCTGTTCCAGTTTCCCGCAATGGGCCGGCATCGACGACGCCGACTTCGGCATGCGCATCGATATGGTCCGTTCCGCCGCCGGGAAGAAGAAGCTCTGGCTGAGCGAACTTCAGGGCGGCCGCGCCGCGATCGGATTTGAAATTTACGGCAAGGTCCGCGCCAGTCAGCAGCAGCGCTGGCTGTGGAACGGCCTCGCGTCCGGCGCCGACACTCTGCTGATCTGGTGCTGGCGCGACGAGGTGTTCGGGCGGGAGTCGAGCGGATTCGGCCTCAACGGCAACGACGGATTCGCTGCCGAACGGCTCGACGCGATGAAGGTTACCGGCGGACTGTGGGAGAAACATGCCGCACGTTTCGACCACTACCGCCCCGCACCCGCCGAGGTCGGCATCCTCTTTTCGCCGCAGAGCTATTTCCTCGACTGGGCGCAGGAGGCGAATGCCGCCAGAATGCGGGATTCTCTGACCGGATACGCCCGCGCATTGACCCGCAATTCCATCCCTTGCCGGTTCCTGGAGGCGACCCGCACGGAATCGTTCCGGGAGTGCAGGATCCTTTTCCTGCCCCGGGTACCGGTTCTGGATCCGGAGCAGGAGGAGGCGCTGCTCGATTTCGTCCGGGAAGGGGGCGTGCTCTTCACCGAATCCGAAGTCGGGGCCTTCTCCTCCGCCGGATTCTACCGCTATCCCGAAGAGCGTTTCACCGTACCGGCCGGCGTGACCGAAATCGGCCGCCGCACGCTGGAGGAAGCGTGGATTCCGGTAGAGATCGCCGGATTCAGCTACCGGTTGCAGGCGGATCAGTGGCTCACGCCCCCGGCCGGAGCCGCGCCGGGTGAAATTTTCGCCGTGCGGGAGTTCGGCCGCGGCCGTATCGTCTATTGCGGCACCTATCTCGGCAACGCCTACCGGCGCGCGCCCTATGCTGATTTCGAGCGGATGATCCGCGATCTGGTCCGGCAGGCGGGGGCGGCTCCGGCGATCGAGGTGATTTCGCCCGCGCCGGAACCGGAGAATTTTCTCTACCTCAAATACGGAGAGAGCGAGGGGAAGAGTCTGCTCTTCGTCTTCTTCCCGCCGAAGACGCCGACGGCCGAACTGCGGATCGGCGGAGAATATTTCCGTTCCGGCCATGCCGTTGAACTTTTCACCGGCCGCGAGTACGAGATCCGCAAAGGAAAACTCGTCGTGGAGCCGGGGCAGTTCCGGATTGCGGTGCTGGCGGAGCCGTGACCGCGGTGGAAATCCGGGGCGGATGATGCTATGTTATGTAAAAAAGCATCATTCAACTCCGGATTTTCACTACTATGGACTTCATCAAGATCACCAGCGCTCAGAACGATTCGATCAAGCATGTCATCAAACTGCGCGACCGCCGTCCGCGGGAAAAGGAGCAGCTTACGGTGCTGGAAGGGTATCGGGAGCTCACCCGTGCCCGCGAATACGGCATGGAGCTGGTGGAGTGTTTTTTCTCGCCGGAACATTTTCTGGGTTCCAACGAGTTCCCGCTGCTTGAGGCGCTGGCGAACGAGGGGGTCCGGGTGGTGCAGGTGGCGCCGTTTCTGCTCGAGAAGATGGCCTACCGCGAACGGCCGGAGGGGTTGATCGCCATCGCGAAGATGAAGCGCCATACGCTGGCGGATCTGCCGCTTCGCCCGAACGGTCTCTATCTGGTCGCGGAAGCGGTGGAGAAACCGGGCAATCTCGGTTCGATGCTCCGCAGTGCCGACGCCGCCGGAGTGGATGGTTTCATCATCTGCAACAAATGCACCGACCTCTACAATCCGAACGTGATCCGCGCCAGCACCGGGGCGCTCTTTTCGGTGCCGCTGGCGGAGGCGGAAAATCAGGAGGCCTACGACTGGCTGAAGCGAAACGGCATCCGGACTCTGGCCGCGACGCCTCACACCGACACGATCTACACCGACGTCGATATGACGCAGTCGATTGCGATTGTGGTGGGGACCGAGCAGACCGGGCTTACGGAACTCTGGATGAAACACTCCGATCTGCCGGTGCGGATTCCGATGCTGGGGAAGATCGACTCCCTCAATGTCGCCACCGCCACGACAATTCTGCTCTACGAAGCCGCGCGCCAGCGAAACTGGAACCGGTGAACCGAGGGGCGTTTCACCGGGGTGCGTCCTGCAATTTTCAACTTGTCGCACCACGTGCAGGAACGAGGTCTGTCTGTCAATTTTCTGCAGGTATTTCCCGGTCATTTCATTGTCCTGACAAGTTTGATCAGGAGAAAACTCGGCTTTTGGGGGTCGGCATGTCAGTTTTGCTGGATGCCGTATTGTCAGCAAAATCCATTTTTTTGTCATGGGAATACATTTAAAATTCGCCTGCCGGATGTATATTGACAACACAAAAGAAATCTCAACCGAGGCGGATTATGATTCTCCAGTCTCCGATCATTCACCATGTGGATCTTCTGCTTGTCGGCGGCACTCTCCGCGCCGTCGCGACGGCATGGAAACTCAAACAGCAGGGGTTCCGGGTTTTCTGCATTACTCCATTCAGTTATTTTGGCGAGGATCTCTGCTCGACCCTCGATCTTTTTGCCCCGAAGGGCAGGGAATATCGCGAACTCTTCGGGACTGGCGACAGTTTGCTGCCGATGAAGATCAAACACACTCTCGACCGGAAATTCATCGACGCGGGGATCGACTATCTTTTTCAAACTCATCCCGTTCAGATTGTGTATGACAGGAACGGGATTCCCGCCGGAATGCTTGTGGCGAACCGGAGCGGGTTTCAGATCATTGCGGCGAAAGTGATTCTGGATGCGACGGACCGCTCGCTGGTTCTGCGTCTCGCCGGTGCTCCATTCCTGCCGTTTCAGCCGGGAGTTTACCCGGTCGATCTGAATGTCATCGGGGAGGTCGCCTGCCGTCCCGACCTGTGGATCCATCCCTGTGAGGGGACGGTTGCCGACGGCGGGAAAGAGTATCCGGTGGTCCGGGTTACGAAAGAGATCGAATTCCGGGAGAACTCGCCAGCCGCTCTCGCCAGAGCCGCCGTGGCGATCCGGCGCGCCGTGTGGCATCCGGATACCGTGGAAATCGCTGATCGCTGCCGGTTCCATCTCGGCGACGGTCTCGCGGAGTGCTATCGGCCAACGCCGGCCTGCCCGATTGCGGAGGCCGCCAGGAGCAGCGTGGAGGAGATTGCGGAACTGCTCAAACAGTGCAGACCGGGAAAACCGGAGTGTTTTCACGCCCGATCGCGAAATGGGGCGTACGACATTGTTCGAAAAGATAAATTTTTCCGGTTTCAGGATTGCGAGACGGTTGATTTTGATCTCAACACGCTTCCGGAACTGGCAAACTGCGACGTCCTGGTCGCCGGCGGAGGAACCGGCGGCGCCGCCGCCGCAATCAGCGCGGCGCGAGCCGGTGCGGAAACGATCTGCACGGAGACTCTGGATGTTCTCGGCGGCACCTGCACCGCCGGCCGCATCGGGACCTACTGGTTCGGAAACCGGGTCGGCTTTACAAAGGAGATGGATCAGGGAATTTTCCGTATGGGCGACCACCCCGACTTCGATGTGGAACGCGGGCAGACCAACACGCAGTGGAAACGCCAGTGGCTTCTGGAGCAGGCGGATGACGCCGGTGTCCTGCTGCTTTTCGAAACCATGGTCGTCGCAGCAGCCGTCAAAGAGAACCGGGTCTGCGGCGCGGTGGTCTCCGGTCCGTGCGGAACGGGAATCATTTTCGCAAAAGCGGCCGTCGACGCCACCGGGAACGCCGATCTCGCTGCCGCGGCCGGAGCGGAAACTGCTCCGCTGGTTACCGACGAGGTCGCCGTTCAGGGCGCGGGATTGCCGGAGAGCTCATTGAATGTCAGTTATGCGAATTCCGACTTCACGTTCATCTGCGATTCGGACGTCGTGGATGCCACCAGAGCATTCACCATGTCACACGACAAGTTCCGGGACGCATTCGACGGCACGCAACTGCTCGATACGCGGGAACGGCGGCGCATCATAGGGGAGATTGTTCTTCAGCCTCAGGATTTTTTTGCCAACCGGATGTATGACGACACCATCACCATCGCCATGAGCAACTTCGATACCCATGGATTTATTCTGCATCCGATGTTCATGCTCAAACCGACCGAACATCAGCCCTATTATGCCAAAGTCCCCTTCCGTGCACTTCTGCCGCGCGGTCTGGAAGGCATTCTGGTCACGGGGCTCGGAGTCAGTGCTCATCGCGACTGCATGCCGTTGATCCGCATGCAGCCGGATGTTCAGAATCAGGGGTATGCCGCCGGACTCGCCTGCGCCATGTCTGCCGCGTCGGATACTCTGTTGCGCGCACTTGATCTGAAACTTCTTCAGCGAAAACTGGTTGACAAGGGGATTTTACCGGAATCCGTTCTTGCCGAGTACGATTCCATCGGTACAATCGCGCCTGACGACAGCCACTATGAGCTGGCCTCCATCTTCCTCGACCCGGCAAAGGCCCTGCCGCAGTTGCGTCGGCGGTTCGCGGAAAAACCGGATCTTCATACCGCCCACATACTGGCGTTTCTCGGGGATTCCTCCGGACGGACGCTTCTGGAGCAGGCAATCGCCTCCCGCGACTGGGATCAAGGTTGGAATTACACGGGGATGGGGCAATTCGGTCGCTCCCTCAGTGAACTGGACAGTCTGCTTATGGCGCTTTCGCAGATCGGTGGAGAGGTGGATCTGGTTCTGGATAAACTCCGGAGTCTGACCTCCGACCATGCATTTTCCCATATTCGCGCGATCAGTATGGCGCTGATGCGTCATCCGGATGCACGGGCTGTTCCGGAACTGGAACGCCTGCTGGATCTTCCTGGAGTGACGGGACATGCGGTAAGAACTCTGCAGGACGCGCTGGATTCCAACCGGGCGGAACGTAACGACACCTCGGTTCGGAACAGCCAGCTGAAAGAGCTTTATCTTGCGAAAGCGCTCAAGGCCTGCTGCCCGAATTCCGCGAAGGCGGATGAAATCCTTGCCGCCTATGCCGACGGGATGCAGGGATATTACGCGCTCTATGCGTTGCAGGGGGAGGGGAGGACTGAGCCGGTGGATTCCGCGGCGTGGCCCGGCCCGGAGGCGGAATGTTGAACCAGAAACGTTCCGGGAGGCTTGTAAAGCAGAAAATCCGGATTACATTTTCGTAAATGCGGCAATGGACGGAAGGACAATGGAAAACTTCAGTTTGCATCTGGATTCTGCACCTCGGGAAACGAAATTGTTTCCACCGGTGAGTTGTGTTGTATACGACCGGCAGAACCTGCAGACTTCGTTGCCGTTGCATCGAACCAGCATCAACTTCGGAGTTGTACTCGCCTCCCGGACGGGACGGACCGGTTACCGGATTGGAGATCAGGAGTATGAAGCGGAGGTTCCCGCTTTTGTCTTCACCTGTCCCGGGCCGGAGTATTGCGCCGTCAATTCCGGACCGGTGGAAAAGTTTTATTTCTCATACTCTTCCGAATACCGGGATTTTTTCCTGGAATTCACCTCCCGGCCGGAATGTGTTCTGATACCGTTTCGCCGGGACTTCAACCTCACGGAGATTCTGAACGAGATTTTTCATCTGGCCGCCATGATCCGGCATCCGGGGAGCACTGACAGACTGGATTTCTGCTGCATGCATCTTGTACAGGAAATGGCTTTGAATCTCCGGGACCGGAAACGTCAGGAATTCCCGTATGCGTCCGAGATCTATCGGATTGCCTCGTATCTGGACCTCCACTTTGCCGAGCAGCCAGATGTGGAGGCGTTGGCGCGGGAGCACGGGATGTCCTACCGGAATTTTCTCCGTTACTGGAAAAAACAGTTCCTTGTTCCGCCCGGCGTCTACCTGCGAAGAAAGCAGCTGGACGAAGCGTGTCGACTGCTGGAAGATACGGATTTGAAGATTTATGAAATTGCAGCGCGGGCTGGTTTTGTCGATCCCTATTACTTCATACGGGCCTTCCACAAAGAAAAGCGCCTGACCCCCGGGGCATATCGGGCGATGCAGCGAAAGAGAATACAGTTCTCTGCACAATAAATGCGGTTCCGGTGCACTGCAGAGTTGTGGATTTCAAAAATAAAGTATTCAAAACAGTGCCGTCCCATAATTCTTTGAAATCGTCATTCTAACCACCCTATTTGAGCCT
>OIWQ01000978.1_pt1 | contig 35962 bp, 45 predicted proteins | sample 1587571 | NCBI WGS metagenome assembly OIWQ01 (sample SAMEA3888910, study PRJEB22519) | human gut metagenome | biome: human gut; feature: human-associated habitat; material: faeces | place: Denmark | collected 2010
GGCTCCGGCTCGGGCTCGGGCTCGGGCTCCGGCTCGGGCTCGGGCTCGGGCTCCGGCTCGGGCTCGGGCTCGGGCTCCGGCTCGGGCTCGGGCTCGGGCTCCGAAGCGTTCACGATTCCCTCACACATGGTAAGGTAGCGTACCTCTTTGCCCTCTGCTTTCAGCTCTTCGATCATGGTCTTTTCGTCGGCCGAAACCGCAACGCCCTGCTCGATGGCGCAACACTCGATGTTGGCCGGGTACCGAACGAGTGAGACCTCGCGGATATGGTACTCGTCGGCAACAAACACATCGTCTGCGTTTACGTGACCCAAGGCAAAGCCACCGATAGATACGTAAGGCAACACACCTTGTGAGTACTTTTCGTAGGCGATGTCTGCGTCCTCGAAATTCTCCATGAATTCGAGTTTTCCGACAAAACCGTTGTCGATCTTTCTACGTTCGACTACTCGTCCGACTACTACGCCGTCATGCCCCTCCCTTGCCTTGTCGTACAAAAGTACGGGGTTCTTGTCGAAACGCGACCAGTCGATAACTTCGGCTTTGATCTGGTTACCGTTAGCGTCTACCGCCCCGGTAGTCAGAATTTGCTCTTTAGTTGTTCTGCGCATTTTCTTTCGGTTCAATAATTATTTTCTCCAAGACAACGTAATTGTCGTCTGCGTATTTCGGGTCAAACTCGACGTCACACTTGTAAACGACTTTTTGTACGCTTGCCGCAATTGACATTGCGCCTTGCGTTGCATACGTCGTTTCCGTGTCGGTTCGGTCGTATTGCATGTTCCAGTCGTGTTTCTGCCGCAATAGATCAAAATCTTTCGTCTGTTCCATGCAACGTACGACGTCTTCCATAATGTCCAGTTGCTCTGCCTGCGCACCTCCATCGGCGGTGAACGAGTAGTTCGTTATGGGGGTAATAACATACAACTCCAAATCGAAGTAAAAACGTATGCCACCGCCGAAGTACGTATTACCGTGTCCCGCATCCCCGGAAACGTGTATCGCGATAGCCGGGAGCGGAGTATCTACAACAACGCTGGGTCCATCGGTAGCACGAACGGGAAACGCATTTACTTTTTGTAAAGGCTCCCAGTTTCTTATTGCGTTTGCAACTGCATCGCTAATGTAACCAACCATTGTTTAATTTTCTTTTTCCCACCCAAACTCCTCGATCTTACTCACCAGACCGCGAAAAGGTGCTTGTAGTACTTGTTTACTCGGACGCATAAACGGGCGCGCTTCGATGTCACCTCCCATCTTAATGCTACTCGCGTCACGTATCTGCGGCGGTTTAACGATCGTTGAGTTGGACATCTCTCCTAACTCGTGCTCGCTCGCGTACGGAACGTCGTTGTATAGCTCGATCTGCGTCCCGGTTCCGGTCATTACTCGCCTCACTTTCAACCCGCGTAAAAGTCGCCCTGTCCGATGCAACTTCGAGTAATTCAAAAAACGCTCAATGTTCTCGAAATGCTGACCACGTCTGTCTCGAACAAAGCCGTAACGATCGGGCCAAGGTTTACCCGTTTCAGGGTTAACTCCTGTGATAAAGGCGTTTTGTGAAGTCCAAAGCCATGTCTTTGATACGTCCCGCGAAAGACCTGTTCTCGCGTATGTCGCCAGCTCCCTGACCTCCCGTACCAGTTTCGTTAACGTTTTCATTGAGTTTCACATCATCAACGCTCAGACCTGTTTTTACTACGAAGCCCTCGGTCGGGGTCATGTTGAGGTCTTTCAACATCTTCGTATACGCTTCGATGTCTCCGATGTCGATGTAGTTCGCAGGTTTGACGCGAAATTTGCAATCGCTTCGAGCAAGGTCCGGCTCGTCCAGCAGGTACGCGATCTTTACGCGGTTCTCCGGGATATTGAACCAGTCCTGGACGTCGATTGCGTCGGCTTCTGTAATATCGCGGAACAGTTTGAGATGCGCGCGCACCAAACGCTCCGAGTTCGTGTTTTTCTCGGACATACCAAGCAGGGATGACCCAAGAATAAGTTGCATGATGGAGCTGCGGAGTTGCTCGATGTTCTCCTTAAAGATTCGGAACGTGTCAGCGGACGCGCCGCCGTAAACGTTTTCCAACTCCAAGTCTTTAATGACCTTACCAGTTTGCTCGTCGGTAGACTTCCCGGAAATGATAACCTTTCCCAAACCTACTTGGCTCGCTCCGATCTGTGCGGCCTCTTCCATCTTCTCGTCACCGTTCTCGAAGTACATCATCATTTGCTGGTACGCAAGGAACTGCGAGGCGGTTTGCCAGTTGTTCTGCGCGTTGCACATGTTGATATAATCCCGACAAACGGGTTCGAGCAACCCGAGGGTGTCCTCCGAGTGATACGGCGTCTGCATCCAGAACAGGTTTACGTGATTACGCACGTAATAGATGTTCCCGATGTTATACGTCATCTTACGAACCGCGCGATTCACCGTGTCGAGATTTCGCAACGGGTAAACGTAAGTACCCATGTCACGCCCCACGCCTACCACACGGGCGTAGGTAAAGTTCGAGAGTCCTTTTTGGTAGATGAGCTCCCGAATAAACGGTTCGTCGGCGATACGTTTTGTCAGACGCTCATCCTCCTTGTCGCCGATATAAACGGCGAAAGTACGCGACTTCAAAGGCCGCAAACGTTTATCCACGGCGGAGCGTACGAGGGTGCTACTTTTGAGCACGTAGGAATACAAGGCGTCCAGTCCTGTAAAGTCTGAAAACAGACGTGCACGCTGGACGGCACTCCACCACGTGTCCATAGTCAACTCAAAGTGGTAATTCTGGGGTAACGCTTGAATGCGCGCCCCAGACACACCCTGAAAGTTGAGGAAATTATATGGGTTTTGCCACGGCATACGTTTACGGTTTTGCTCCGGTTTTTTCCAATGTTACTACTTGTACTCGTACGTTCGGCTCGGCCGCGATTCCGTTCTTGCCAAAGTTGCGCTGTCCCGACTTCAAACCTCTCAAAAGCATGTGCAGTTGTCGGTTGTGGAGCTCGATCGTGTCAGCGTACTGAGGCGACGAGGCCAGAATAAACGTTACGGTGCTAATTGCCAAAGCGAGACGCAACGTGAGAGCCGTTGACGACGTATCACCCGAGTTAAGCATTGCTTCGAGATCGAACATGTTCCCCATATACGACGATACGTAAGCGATTGCGTTTTGGTAAGCCGTCGCTACGGCGTCAGGGTACATACGTTCGATATTGTTAAGCTGGGCTGGTTGTATGAATTGATACAACTGCTCCCGCGGAAATGCCATCTCTCCGGGTTGCCACTTGTCCGCCGCCATGCCGTACTCAACCATAGAGGCATAAATACACGCAATCGACGTGGCCTCCTCCTCGGTAGCCCCGTTGCCGCTAAACGTGTAAAGTACCTCGTCACCCGTTGACGGGTCGGATACGGTTTTCTGTACGACTGTCGTATACATTAACTTGCAGTTTTAGGTGCGTAAGTGAACGAAGCGGTCGACAGCTTGTTCGTAACGGTATCAAGGATGACCTTGTTGATCGTCAGACCCGTTGCGCTGGCCGTTGCGATGCTGAACATCTCAAACGTCCCGGTAACGTTCTCTTCGCCGATAAAGGGAGTTTGGGGGTAATACGTACCACGACCCGCAACGGCACCCGTCATCGGGTTAAGTATAATCATCTCCAACTTGTTGCAGCGAACGATTTTGTCAACCTCCTGCTTCGAAAGCTGAATAGGATTAGACCCGTTCGGGGTTACCTCGATACGTACTGTTCCGGGGTTATTCTGCCCTCCGTTCATTTTGTTTCTCTATTTTACGTAAATAATCCTCTTCGTTCTCCGCACGTTTCTTGAGCACCGGGCATTCGGCTTTGTCAGTACATAACGTACATTCGTATGCCCGATTAATCGCACCTTTGTTTTTTGCGTGCTTAATCTCCAAAACGTGCTTATCGCTGGTCAGCTGTGCAATATACGCGTCTTTCTGACCAATCGTATGCTGCATCGTTTCGATTTGCTTGCCCTGCCACTCCACCTGCTGTTGCAGGATAAGAACCGTTTTGTTGAGCGCTTCGACCTCTTTCTCAAACGCTTCGGCGTTTTTAAAACGCTTGAGTTGCTTGCGGTATAGCAAGAACGTGATTAACGCCCCGCTACCACCGAGCACCCCGAATATGAGCGAGAAAATTTGCATAAATTCGTTCATACGAAACGTTTCAATAAAAGTCGTAGAATAACATAAATCCCAAACGCACCGAATAACCAATGCAACACTTTATCGTACCAAGCGACATACCTTACGGGGACGGGTACCTCAACGGGAAACGGGATGCTGTCAACCTTAACCGTTTCTATGTACTTTGTCTCCACGGGTATGCTCACCTGTTTGTTCTCGATGTTGAGGGCTAACTGCTCACGCTCCGCGCTCCACCGGGCCGATGCAAATGCGTAGCGCGTCTCTGCGTGAGCAATAGTATCCCTCGTTTTGACCCGTATGACCTCTTTCTCCAGTTTCACGTTCACTACCGTATCACGTTCTGTCACCGTCACCGTTCGTGTCCGCTCGACCGGGACGTAGACCGTTTTCGTGCAAGAAGTCAAACACAAAAACAACGCGAGTATCAGTCTCATGACAATCCGAGTTTAGCTTTTAGTTGTGTGATGAAGTCGTCATCTGCCAGTAATTCATCAACGCTTTTAACGTTTATATTACCTCTCACGATTGCCTTTTGCTTGTCGTCGAGCGACTGTGTGGTAAACCTAACTGCGTTCGGGTCTGAAATGCTATGCTTGCCGATTATACTGAGTACCCCCGTATATGATTGTACTAAATACAGTAAAGAGTCTGGGCCATAAACGGCGTACCATCGTACCTGGCCGCTTGGTAGACTATACGGCGAGAAGCACCGGCCCGGCGTCTCACCAAGACCTGTACCACGTAAGAATAGCCCGTCACACGAAGCGAGAATCGCCTTGTCGTCTTCGGTCAGAGTTGCTGACCCGTCGGTCATAGTAACAAACGCATAGCGAGGCATAGTCGGGTCGGGCTGGCTATCCTTTTCGAATACCCAGCCAGCCGTTTTCAACTGCTCCTCCGTATATGCTTGTACTTGTTCCATCAGGATATAAATTTACCGCCCCTGTCAAAAACGGTTGTTGTACTTTTTGCTACCTTATCGTCAATTACGAACCCCGGCCTAACCAAAGCGACAAGCGTCTTGTTCGTCCCACGGTGGCGGCGTCCCTTGCCTCTCATTTTAGTATCGGCCCGCATAATCGCGTCCGGGATATCGTCGTGCAAGTTCTTATTCACTTTACGTGAGAACTTGAGTATCTGGAACTGCGTCTGCCGTCCTCTGTCCGTATCACGAAACGCTTCATTGAACTGTATCGCGTCTGTCTCGAACAGCGGTTCGAGGAACGTTTCGATCGCACCTTTTTTATCCCCAAAGATTCGCGTATCGTACATGATCGGACACATCCACCCGGTCATCGTAGCGAAACGTTTCATCACCTGATCGAAGTCCGACGGCACTTGCTTCTTCTCCATCCACAACTCAGTTATGGATTGGTTCGGCGATATGTCCCAAAGTTGCTTCATGTTTTGCAACATGTCCAACGTAGAGCCTTTAATGATTCGCACGTCGATGACAAACGAAATGCCATCAAACAGCCCCATCAACACGCTCGCTTTGTAGTCGGCGTAAACGCTGTGCTCCTTACCTGTAAGCGGGGTCGGGTCGGTGTAGATGATTAACTTCTCCCAGTCCTCCGGTCGCGGCAACTCACGCGTCCACGTTATCTTCTTAAATATCTCGCCCTGTTCGCTGTCCTGAAACTTACCCTCGTAAAAACGTTCGCGGTTAGCTCCGGTCAGCATTGATAGGTTACGTATGTAGTCTTTCGACAAGTTCTCCTTGTTGTCTTTCGGTTGCATAAAGAGGTGCGCCTGTCTGGCCATCTCGTCATGCGAAAGCGTCGAACCGTCTTCCCGCCTGTTTTGCAGGAACCGCCGATACGTGAAGTGGTACATCGACGGCGGGTTCTCCGTCATTATGAACTTATTCGTCACTCCGGGAGTGTGATGCCTCAAACGTGTGATAAGTAGCTCAATCGACGACCAATCGCACTCCGACACCTCCTCCACCAGAATATGCAACCACGACGGCGAAAGAATTTTGTCCGAACCGCTCTCCGACAAGTCACGTTTCGACAAACCACCAAACCTGATGTACCCGCCAGTAGCGAATGACAGCTTCGTATGCTTGTCACTCCACACGGCGAACTTCATCCCGTCGATCTTCCACGTGTCCCACCTCTCAGCTCCGTTTGCAACGGCGATCGCTTGCAGGATAACGGGGACCACCTGATCTATGATGCCCGTCGTTAAGTCGATCAACTTGTCACGTGCAATTAAGCACGGGGCTTTATGCCGCAAGGAATCACGTATAAGTTTATAGACTGCAATGAACGATTTACCCGACCCCGAACCACCGAGTAGCAAAATGAGGTCCTGAATCTTATTGTCCATAAGATCGAGGGCCACTTCCTGCTTCTCCGTTATTTTTATTTTCGTGGTCATACCTGTCTACGGGAAGCCTCACGCATACCTACTCCCACGACCCGGCGGCGGTACGTTTTTCGCGTGTTTCGGTCTCGTCGTCGAATACGAAATCTTCCGCCGTGCCAAACGCTTTCCACGTAGCGATCAGTTCGCGCAACATCTTCAACTCCGCCGTATACGCGGCGCACTCCTCGGAGGTCGGGTCCTTTGCTTCGAGGATTAAGCGCGTCAGATCGTCTAACCGTTTCTTAATCTTTTTCATCTGGTCGTACTACTTCTGCTTCCTGCGATAAAGATACAAAATTTCAACCACATTTCCAAATCTCACCTCACTTTTTTTTTCAAATTCTTATACAGCATACCTATAATATATTCGCGTGCACGCGCGATAACAAATTTTTTCGAGATTTGCAATAGGTCTTTTTGCAAATTCTTAGATTTACCGATTTTACGTCTGACGTACCTTTTGTGGGCGAGTTTTGTCGCCGGGTCGGCTTTTCGAGCTAATAGTCGAGCCGTCTCAACGTCTTTTCGTGGTATTTCTGTTGGGACCCGAGCAAACGTTTCGGCTTTTCGATTTTCCTTTAAAAAATTTTTCTGCGTCTCGGAGGTCGGTCAGCGCCGAGACCCCGTGCCGCCTGTTTGCCTCAGAATCGAGACGACGAACCGCCGAGCAGTCGCAAAGTCACCCCCTCCGAACACGTTGCATCGGCTCGGCGATTCGGCGAAGCGTCGGCACGTCGAAACGTTCGGGTCAGCGATTCGGCGGCTCTCTGATTAGTTTTTAAAATTCTTAAATAAGTGGGGGGTGCACCCCCCCCGTGCGATAGGCCCTATTCGGCGATGCGATTTCTGACTTTTCAAAAATCCGACCATGCACCCCCCGCTCCGCCGAGCCGCCGAGACGCCGGGAAGTGGCCCAAATTTCGATGATTTTCAATTAATTAGGTAGATTATCCACCGCTTCGGAGATCGTCGAGCCGTCGGGCTGTATTTACGTTTTTTCTTCTTTCAGGGGCCGAAAAAGTGGGACAATGAAGCGTCCTTAAGTGGGCAAAACAACTATTTGATTATCAACGGCTTACCTATCAAAATCAAATGTTTGGTCAACAGAAAGGCACGTCTAAAACTTTTTATAGAAACATCCCTTGCAAGAGGCATTTCGGCCCGGTTTACTTGCCTGTCTGATCGTGGGAAAAATTTTATATATTACCTATATTATTTTACTACCAAACCAGCCCTAACGGCCTGATAATCAACGTTTTTATTTACCCACTTCTTGCCCACGCCCCTCCTGCACAACGTATTGATTTACAAGCCGTTACAGAGGTGAAACCTATTCGTAAGTTCCCGCCCATTTTTCGCCGTTTCGCCGCTCTATCGTACTGGTTTACAGGGTTTTGCAATCGAAACCGGGCCCCTACAAATGCCCCACCGCGATTTGGGGCCTATCGTTGTGGTTATCAACGACTTACAGCGGTGAAACGGCATTTTCGTTTGACCACGCCGAAAAACGTCATAACGCGGTGGTTATCAATCGGTTAGGCGGAAAAACGGGTCATTTCTTTTGCCCACGCTTGTAAAGGTTTGATTAACAAGCACTTGCAAAACGTGTTTTATAACGAAGTGATTTAGAGTCTATTATAACGCATTGATTTAGAGCCTATTATAACGCATTGATTTAAAGTATGTTATAAGAGCATGCCCGTAAAGGTCATTTTTAGGCGATTTGAGCCACTTAGGGCCGAAATGGACCAGTAGTCCACAAGGTAAGAGATCGTCGAAACGCCTGATAATCAATAAGTTACGAGATTTTGAAGGGCTTCGCCCCACCCCAAAAAGGTATGCCGAGTGTAACCCTCTGAAAATCACGATATTACGGCAGTAGTTCCAATTTAGGACACTTTTTAGGGACATATAGGACAATCTTTTTTGTAAAAACGTTTGGACGGGTGAAAAAAACGTTGTATATTTGTGTAACGAAAAGGGGGAGAGATAGCGAAGCCTTTTAGTACTTAAAACGAGTGAAATATTTAAAATTCTTAGAAACTATGAAAGCAACGGATTTTATCACAACGATTTGGACGGACTCGATTAGCCCCGCGGGGTACAGGATTATCGAAAGTAGCGACCATTCGACCCGCGTAACGCCCGGCACGTTCGGAGAGGATGCAATTTCGCTGACGGGCGAGATACCTGAGGGCACCCTTGCATGCGTGTACACCGATGACGTGGAGGGCGTAGAGTTGGTAGCGGCTCTTAACAAAGCGTATAACGCAGTAGCCCACGCCATCGTATTCGTTCCCTCGGAGAGCAAAACGATCGCTATATACCGACTGTATTAATAATAAGGTATGCCGACATAACCCGAAGCCCAGACGGGTCGGTGTAGAAGCGAATTCACGGCATGCCACTAATTCACCCTATTAATAACTAAATTCATTTTACGACCATGAAAAACGAAAAGATGATCAACGAGACCGCCGTAGAGCAGGAGCAGACCGCCGTAGAGCAGGAGCAGACCGCCGTAGAGCAGGAGCAGACCGCCGTAGAGCAGAAAGCCGCCGCCATCCTCCGCGCACGTTTGCCGCTTCTGATGGCTAACGGCCTGAACTTCGAGAAGCGCACGGGGGCGTTTTTCCGGGCGACGCTGGAGGCCGTCAAGGACGACGAAGGTAACTTCAAATTCGACGAGAAAGGCGAGAAGATCGAGAAGATGCGCCGGACCGTCGTAGAGCCGGAAGAGATTCCCGCCGAGGTAGCCGAAGAGGTTGCCGCCAAACGTGCCGCCGCTCTGATCGCTTCGGCTGAATCGAAGCGCGAAACCGCCGCTAAGGCTGTCGAGGAGGCCAAGAACGCGCTCGCCGAGGCGACGCAGAAAGCCGCCGATCTGGACGCCGAAATCGAGGCCGCCGCTACGATCGTCGAGGCGTTCAACCTGCCCGAGAAAGCCCAGCGTGAGCGCGTAAGCGCGGCTATGCTCAAAGAGCAGGCCGAGAAAGCGATGAACGAGGCCGAGCGTCTGCGTAACTTGCTTATCTCTATGGGCATCGACCCGGACAAGGCCGAGTAAGTGCGCCGCCTATGCGGGTCGCGTTTAATCGCTCAGAATCGGCGACCCGTATAGGCACAAAATAGGTGTGCGGGCGTGATTATATCGGCGTAGGGGCGAACCCTCCGCACACCACAAACAAGGCGGACAGGCGTCTGCCGCAATACTTAAAACCATGAAAACGATTAGATTTAGCCGCAACCGGAAGCGCAACAACTTGATGCAGGGCATTGCCGAGATGACGGTAGACCCCGACCGTATAGGATTCGACGAGGTCAAAAGGTACGTTAAGGAGTTCCCCGAAGAACCGGATTTTAACATCGCCCAATACGGCAATTTATCCGTATATTACGAGCAGGTACGCAACGAATACAAAGAAGCCGGGTACTCCGGCAGCTACACCGATAACGAGTTGTGGGACGACTATAAAAGGGCTGTCGGAACGGTTGCCCGGCGAATCGTCGAGGAGGGGCGCGAGGCATGGCAGTAAAAACCAGTAATACGGATATTGTGATCGCATTAGGGGAAGCGTTTAACCGCTTCGCACCCGACGGGCGGGCCGATGAGGTCGAGCCTATCGACGAGTACGTGCGCAAGGTCTTAGAAGAACCGAGGTACGCCGTTTCATTCGTGCCGGGGCTTACGGGTGTAGCTTTCGTGTCCTACCGTCGCCGATCTTTTTACCTTAAATATAATTATACCGCCCGCCGCTGGACGGCCTCAAAACGATGAAAAATTATGTTTATTGATATCTATGCCTTTGGCGGGTTCAAGGGTCATTTTTCTACGGAGTTAAACAATGTGGCCGCGCCGAATGGGTTCGGTAAGACTACTATAATAAACGCGTACGTATTCGCGTTAACGGGTAAAACGTTATCCGGGTTTCTCGCAAGAAATGTAAATGCGTGCGAGGACGCCGACACGCAAGTGATATTACGGGGCTTTGGGCCGTTCGGCGTCATCCGGCGCACACTCACCGCAAAAAGTACGCAGTTGTACGTAGACGGCGACGCGATGACACAAACAGATTTTGAAGCGTTCGCCACGCAATCAAATATTGACATACCTTTTTGTGCTTCGCTGGCGAATGTCAACACACTGACTGACCCGTCGATGACCTCGGAGCAGTTGCGCCGTTTCTTGTCCGCAACAGGTGTGTACGATGGCGGGGAGGCCGCCGCGCTCCGCGCGCAGATCAAAAAGGCGCGCGCCGATCTCAAGCAGGCCGAGCAATTCGCCTTAACGCTCGTAACGGTGCCCACCCGAACCGTCGAACCGTTGACCCTTTCAGAGCGTTTATTTGCCGAGGAGTACGAAGCGGCATTAATCACGTCCAACAACGGAGTACAAGAGGCGTGCCCCACGTGCCACCGACCATATCCCGACGACGTTATGCGCGAGCGTCGGCAAAAGGTCGCAGACGCGGACCTCGTGGTGACAACAGGCAAGGAGGAGTACATGCGTATCGCGGACAAACGTAACGCATATAGCAAAGAGACTCAAGACATACAACAAGCCGAGTATATCGTGCAGTCTGCAAAACGTGCCCGGGAGGACGTCGTACGGTTACGCGACGAGATCGCAACGCTCGAAACGTCGGCACGACTTGCGGACGAGCGGGCGATAATGGCCGAGTTGCCCGATGGCATGGAGATGCGCACCGGGGGGCGTGCGCAGATCGAACTGTACTACAACGGTGTGCCCCTTAAATCGGTTAACCGGGGCAAACGCATAGAGTTGTGCGTACGCATGATGGTAACAGCACGAGACAATCGCGGGTTGACATATACGGCCCCTATCCTCGTGGACAACGCGGAGAGCGTACAGGGAATCGGCGAAGTAGTGAACCTTATAACGTTTAAAGTTAATTAAAATGAGACTGAAAAAGAGCATCGAGGAACTCGTAAACGAGTTTAAGACGGTAGACTGGGACGCCGCACCGGACAGGCCGGACGTAGCGACTGACGATTTTTTTATCGACATGGTGTCCAAGCGTTTCGCTGATCCTTACGACGGAGTACGCAAAAATCTATCCGATCGTTTTTCGGAGGTGGCGTACGACATTATGGCCCAAGACGGGGATATTATGCGTTTTTCCGTAACGGTCGATCGCCTCGTAAGTTTCGCAAAACGCCTTGCCAGGGACGAGACGAAGATAACCGCGCGGGACGTTCTGCTGTTCTGTCTGGGTATCAAATTCTAACGTCTATACGATCTACTCGACGAGCAGGCCGAAGCGGCTAAAACCCAAGACGACCCCTTTACTGGGTTCTTAAAAACGTTATTCGGTGGCAATCCCGGGAAAGTAAATTAATAGGTTTGCCCGTATCATACGCACGTTTATTTCGCTTTCGTACGTGCGGGGTGTAGTCGGCGACGACAGTGCGGGCACGAATCGCAATGGTGCGACTATATTAAAACGTTTGAGTTATGAATCAATTAATTACACGTGCGGAGTATCTCGCTAACACATCGAAACTGCACGACGATTATTTTCTCCAATTCGCCACGTTCTACACGTACAAAGCCGTGCGTGAACGTTTCGACATCTCGCTGTTGCTCCGCATGTATGCCGAGAACGGCAATTTCGATAACCCGGGTCCGGAGAACGGTGTACAGCGGCCCACGATAAAATCGTGGGAAACGCTTAGCCTCCCCGGTCGTTTCGACACCGTCCGTATGAAAGAAGCGGACGAAGTATGTTCGCTCAGCACCATGATATGCACGCTCAAAACCGTTGCACGTGCGGAGGTCCTGCAAACGGTGCGAGACACCGCCCCCGATATCGCAAAGGCTTACGGTCGTTTGGTGGAACCGGGGGAGGAGGTAAGCGCGCAGGAGTTTGCCGATCGTATCAAAAAATCCGCTCGGTTCGGGACGCAATCCAGCGCTAACACAATAAGCGATATTGTAATCATCCTCGGCGGGTACTGGTTTAAAAGCGGCACCGAGGTTCTGCACTCGAAAAACTCACAAATCGTATCGGAGATATGAAAACGACTACACAAAACACGATTTGCGCGGTTGTCACAACGTGTATCGCCTTTACGGGCTTAACCGTTGCCATAGCTATGGCCGCGTATCAAGGCGGGTTTAAAAGCGGTTCCGAAAGACGATCGTACACCATACGTCAATTAACGATCAAAGACGTAATGCAAAACCAACGAATCGACGTGCGGCCGCATAAAATTATCGTGGAGTACGACGGCGAGATTTACGAATACTGGCGATAACATGAAGATATTATACGCTATGCGCGGCAATCCGATTTTTGTGGACGCGAGCCCGGAAAGCCGAGCGGAGTATACAAAAACGAATGACCGATTAGACGTTACAATACCAAACGTTCAGAGCGTAATCTTAAATTCCGCCAGCGTCAAAGTTACGTTTACGGAGGGTACGCGAGTAATAAAGTACCCCAAGTCCGGAGCGACACCCGAATGGCTGGTAACAAAGGTAAGTACGCTTAGCGAGCAGGTAAGAAAAAAATATTTGTGGTCCAAATTGCCGCTATCTGTTCAACGTTTTTGCAAGCAGGCAGAAGAGTTGCAACGAAAAGGAGGCACAGTAACACGTGAGGGTTCGGAATATGTCGTGCGGTACGGTGAAAGTTTCACGTCACGTATGGTTATTACTATGTACACAAGTAATATTGTAACCGAGTTTATGGACAAACTATGCGCCGAAACGTCGGAGTTACAACGTCTGAAACGGTTAGCAGAAAAATACGGTTTACTATGAAAATGACGTCTATACGTTTGTGCATGCGTGTTCATGCCAATTATATCCAAACGACAGTACGTTTTAACTATACGCCGCTCGAATACCAAGAATTCGCGTTTGGTGGCGCATCGTACGCAGGGCAGATCATGCGTATACAAACGGGAGAATCGTTGTACTCGCTTGTGGCGGCTCTTCTTTACAAAGCCCAAGACGTACCCGTAAAAGAGGGTATGATAGGGTTTGCTGGGTATCTGTTCGTTGATCTGTTGTTTGAAAACGTGGACGATTTACGTAACTTTACAGTCATGGAGTTACGTTACGTTGACCCGTCACGGGGAGGCGAGGACCTCGCGCAATCGTTACAAAATACGTACGTACCGAGTACGTTGCGACACAAGTTAGTACAAACCTTGTTCACGATGATCGAAGCACGCAACGTCGAAGCGATCAAAGCGGCAATATCAGGTATGCGAAAAGCACGTTAAAGCATGAACGTACAAATATACGGGACGGGTAGCAGCGGCAATATGACCGTTATCGACGATTTTTTGATCATCGACGCCGGATTACCGGGGAACCCGAGGGGGGAAGCAATATTGCTCACCCACAGCCACACAGATCACACAAAGGCTCTTCCGAAGTTAGGGGGCATACCTCTGTATGCCACGGCGGCAACAGCGGCCAAATTGCAGGAAAAGTGGCCTTATATGGGGTTTAATATTTTAACCCCTAACGACCCCTTAACGTTAAGGCGGGACATCGGAGCAACGTATTACGTTGTGCCCGTTGAATTGAAGCACGATGTCCCGTGTGTAGGGTTTGACATTACGTGCGTGCCTGATCGAGGAGACGAAACACGCATACTCTGGTTAACTGACTTTTGCCAGATAGTTAGCGAGGGGGTAGTAATAGAGAACTTACGTAAACGCGTATACGATCACGTCTATATCGAGTGCAACAACACTCTTACGCAGACGGATATATTGGACTGCTATATTTCGGACGACGATACGTCGTTACCCCGTGACGAGTACCACCGCCGCAAATCATTTCAGAACCATTGTAATATCAGCTACCTCGAGTCGCTGTTTACACGTGCGGGGTTCACGAAAGAAAAAAGGTATGTGGACCCGGTGACGCTGATTCATAAGAGCACGTATTACTACCACGCAAACGTAGAGCGGTTACTTACTCTTTGTACAATTGCGAACGTAATAAACCCGTTACCTGAATGTCACGCAGAGAAAAAATAATAAACCCGTTCGATCATGTGGGTGAACGCGTGCGGGTGAAGTCACACATAAAGTGCCATCCTGCATTTAAGGACCCGGGAGGAGTTATTGCGACGCAACGTAGATGTTGCTGTTTGGAGGGAGAGTACCCGTACGGCATATACGTTAAGACGGAGGGTCGTACGATGCTATGTTTCGAATTTCATGCAAGAGATTACCAATTAATAACTAATAAAGATGAAAAAGATTTTACCGATTAAATTTTTACACGCGCATTGCGCGAGGTGCGGAGCGTACAAAACGTGTGATTTTACGTCCACCGACGAGTGCTCGAGTCTCCTTATAGAGACGAGAGAAAAAGACGCTTCGATCGAATCAAAGACAGAGAACAAACCCGAGAAAACACGTTTGGAACGGTCATTAGACCGCATGGACAAGCTACTCGACGAGCAAGAGAAAAGTATTCGCCGCATGTGCGAAATACTCGACAGATTATAAAACGTTTTACAAATTAATCATTTCTAACAAAAACAATTATGGAAAGATTTCAGATTAAAGGCGCACCTACGTGCCGTGTCGTGTATCCTGCGGGATTGTTCGAAAAGAAACGCGTAAAAGGTTCGGAGGGCGAACCCAAGTATAACGCAATCATTCTCGTGCCGAAAAACGACGCCGAGAAGATGTCGCAGTTGAACGAGAAGTTCGCGGAAGCGTTTCAGGAACTCAAAAACAAAGGGTTCTCGAAACAGACCCCTAAGGGTATCAACCCGAAGAACAACTGCTGGCAGGACGGCGACGAGTACGCCGACGAATCGGGCAAGGAAGCGTTTCGCGGGTATATGATTCTCAAAGTCGGGTCGCGGCAGTTCCGCCCGATCGTATGCGACACCCAGAAACGCCACATCACTAACGGCGTACCTCTTCCGGGCGTAGACGTTGAAAACCTTTCCGACGAGGAACTGGGCGACGGCGACTACATCAAATGTAACGTTTCGTTCTGGACGTACAAGAACCCGACTGCTGAGGGCATAGGCGCGAACATCCACGCATTGGTACGTGTAGCCCCCGGCGAGCGTATCGGCGGAGCGTCGAACAACGTGGACGATTACATCGACTTCGAATGAAGCGATACGGGTTACTATAAAGGTGACTTACCGTTTTAGGGTTACGCACACACCTAATTAAGTAGTTGTGCGGGAACGTGGCATAGAGTGGAGACACGCCGGGCGGAACGGCACCACGTACAAATCATTTACTGATATGGATATACTTTTCTTTGACTTCGAAACGCGTAGCGAATTAAACCTAAAAGACGTTGGCGCGCATAAATATGCGACGCACCACTCGACTGAGATACTTCTTATCTCTTATGCGTTTAATTCGGGGCCCGTACAGGTAAGCCGCGAGGTACCCGAGCAGATCATTGAGATGATGGAGGACCCGGACATTTTGAAAGTAGCGCATAACGCTGAGTTCGATATGGCTATTGCAAAATACGTTCTTGGTGTAGACTTGGACAACGTGTGCAACAACCCCTACCAAGGCTGGCACGATACAGCGTACCAAGCGGCTTACTACGGATATCCGCGTGCGCTTGCAGACCTTGCGGGTGTGCTCGGTACGGGGGCTAAGGCGTCCCCCGAAGAAATGCACTTTTTCTCGGCACCGAAACGTTTGGCCGCTAAAGCCGACCCGAACGAATTGTTTGGGGAGGACACGCCCACTGTCTATAATGAAATGGACGACTATCCGGAGGAACGAGATCGTTTTATTGAGTACTCACGCGTAGACACGGAGGTTATGCGTGAATGCTACCATAAGATGAAGCCGCTCCCTGAGTTCGAAGATTACGCCATGCGGTTCACGTTTATGATGAACTTTAACGGCATACCGTTCGATTTGCAACTGGCCACTAAGATTAAAGAGATGGCCGACGACTATTCAAGACGTGCGGGTTCGGAAGCGTTGGCAGAGTATGGAATCGCTAACCTGCGGTCCACCCCCCAAGTCCTCAAGGCATTAGCGGCCAACGGGGTCGTTTTGAAGAGCCTCAACAAGAAAGAAAGGGGAGGGGTAACACACCCTATTTTGGACCTGCGAGATCAAGCGACAGGGGCCGCCTTTTCGAAAATTGAATCTGCCCGAGACCGCATTTGTGCGGATTTTCGCCTCCACGGGGAGTTCGTCGGGTTCGGTGCGCATACCGGACGGTGGAGTAGTCGCGGCGTTCAGGCGCAAAATTTCCCCCGTATTCTCTCCGAGGTAAGCGACGACTTATCAAACGTGCGTGACTACGACCATTTGCGCCAACATCTTCGTTTGTGTATACACGCCCAAAGATCGCAGATGTTTACGTGCGCTGACCTATCCCAAATCGAGGCTCGTATCACAGCGTGGCTGGCGGGTTGCAAATGGCGGCAAGAAGCGTTTGCAAACGAGGAGGATATTTATTCGCGTAGTGCAGAGCGTATGTTTGGGCTACCGCACGTGGATAAGTCGATGCCCGAGCGGCAGATGGGTAAGTGCGCCGAACTCGGGTTAGGTTTCGGAGGCGGGGCCGGAGCGATCGCACGCGTCGCACCTGACTTTTACGCTCAACAGGGCGATGCTAAAGTGCAGGAAATAGTCGATCGGTGGCGGAACGCCAACCCCGAGGTTTGCCAATTGTGGCGAACGTTGGAACGTGCGTTTCGAAGTGCATACTCCCGCGCGGTGCAACGTGTAACGCTTGGCCCCGTGGAGATCGTTTTTAAGTTTGACGGGCGCACCATGTATATTGGCTTGCCGAGTGGCCGAGGTTTGTATTACCGCCAAACGGTGATCGCGGCAGACGGTGAGATATTGTATCGGGACTACTCACGTGGTAGTTCGTACGGCATAACCACGAAGATATGGGGCGGCGTTCTTACCGAGAACGTGGTACAGGCAATTGCTCGTGACGTACTTATGGACATTATGCGCCGCGTAGAAACGAAATACGGCTTCGAGTGTATCGGCACCGTTCACGACGAGGTTTGGTATTTGGCCGATGCAACCGACAGAACGTGCGAGTTCTTACTCGACGAGATGCGCGTTGCCCCGACGTGGGCACCGGGGCTCGTGATTAAAGGAGACGGATTTACTAACAAACGATATATTAAATAGATATGAAAGACCTAAAAATAATTATCGACGGGGAGGTTCATGTCGCTAAGAAGTTCGATTATATCGTACCATGTACGTATTGTTCGTTGCGGGAGCCTTGCGACTATTTCGATCTCAAAAAAATGTCCGCTCTTCCTCGGGGCGGAAGGGCATGATGACGAAATTTCGACGTATAGTTTTGTAAGAGAATCGTAAAAAAAAAAACGAATGTTTGTTTACGATATTGCATTTGGTGCTAAACGCTCCGCTCGTACCACAACTCAAAAAAAGTTGGAGTGGCCCGAGATCGTTGAACGTCTAAAAAACGTTCAACGAACAGCCGAAACGCTGGAGGAGTACTCAGAAATGACCAAATCCCAACGTGTAGAAGCTAAAGATATCGGTTTCTTCATAGGTGGTTTGGCTACGGGAAGAAAAGTCGCTTATCGTCAATTACTCTCTTTGGACATCGACGAAGCGTCTGAGGAAACATTAAACGTACTTCGGGAATGGCTCAAAGGACATACCTATGTTCTCCATTCTACGCATAGCTCCACACCAAAGAAGCCGCGATACAGGGTTGTGGCTCCGCTTAATCGAATCGTCGTTGCGGACGAATACGGGGCGGTGCTTCGCATATTACACGAAAAGTTTAATCTCCCTCTCGACGTTGCGACGTTTGACTTCAATCGTGTAATGTTCCTACCAAGCATCCCGAAAGATGCAGAGTATTTTTTCGAGGAGGGGGAGGGCGAACCGCTCGACGTCTCCGAGATCATAGGCGACGGAGATACGTGGCGCGATCTCACAAAAGTAGGCGTGCCGGAGAAGATACAAGTACAAGACCCCTTGTTGAAAGGCGGTATAATCGGGGCTTTCTGTAAAATGTTTACGATACGTGAAGCTATCGAAACGTACCTGTCTGACGTCTGGAGACCGGAGCCGAGCGGGCGATACACGCTTATCGGCGCTACCACGTTTGGTGGAGGTGTGATATACGAGGAGAAATTTCTCTACTCCAATCACAGTTCCGACCAGTTTTTAGGTAGGTGCCATAACGCTTACGATGCCGTCCGTTTATACAAATTCGGGTCGGGTCCGTCCGGCGAAGCCGCTATGGCGGCCTTGTGTGAATCGCTGGGCATAAAGCCAGACACCAACAAGCCGCATCGGCTCACCTTAGATTCGATGACGGATGAAACGGCTCGCGCGATACTTAATGAGCGTTTAGAAATCGACGCTAAGGGGAACCTTATTAAGTCGCTTAAAAACGCTTTGCTTATACTCGAATACGACCCGGACCTGAAAGACATCTTCGCTTACGATATGTTTACCGAAGCACCCGTTCTTAAGCGTGTGCCTTATTGGCGAACGATCGACATAGTGCCGATGGACGAGGACTGCAAAAACGTTAAACCGAATTTCGAAATGACGGACACCGACGAGAGTTACCTCCGCTTGCATTTTGACGAAAAGTATGGTTTTGATTCGCGTCCGGTGCTCGATGACGCTTTGAGGATTATCGAGCACAAGAATGAGTTCCACCCTATACGCGACTACCTTAATTCGCTGAAATGGGACGGCATTAAACGACTCGACACTATTTTTATAGACTGTTTCGGCGTACCGGACACGTTGTACGCGCGTGAGATCGGGGTTAAGTTTTTCGTCGGAGCGGTACGGCGCGTGTTCATACCTGCGGCCAAAATGGACTACGTACCTGTTTTGGTGTCGGAGGAGGGACTTGGTAAGTCGAAATTCATTCGTCGTATGGCGAAGATTTGGGGCTCCGATACGTTCTATACGTTCACGGGTAACAAGGAGGCGTACGAACAGTTACGTGGTGTTTGGCTGATGGAGATACCAGAGTTAAACGGCGTACAAAAGAGAAGCACGAATAGCCGTAAAGCGTTTATCACCAAAGGGTCTGATCGCTACCGTGCGGCGTACCTCAAATACACGAAAACGTACAAACGACAATGCGTATTTATCGCTTCGTCGAATGACATGGTTTTCTTGGACGACCCCGCGGAGGAGGGGCGACGTTGGTGGGGTATGGTCTGTAACAGCGAGAACGTAAGGGTGAGTGTTCATGATGAAAGTTTTCTCGAACGTGTGGACATGTATTGGGCCGAGGCTATGCACTACTACTTAGAGGGCGTCTTACCTGTATTATCAGACGCCGCCGAAGCAGAGGCGCGTTTACAACGTGTTGTCCACAAAACCGAGGACTTGGAGTTAGGCGCGCTTATGGACTACCTACTAATGCCCGTCCCGGAGGACTGGTACACGAAAGATACGTTCGAGCACAAGCAGTATTACAACGACGGCGAGGCTCGATGGACTGGCGCACCGCGTGAGATGATATGTACGCAGGAGGTGGCACGTGAGTTTTTTGAATACGATCGGCGAGACATGACTACTATGAACGGAAAGCGTGTGGCCGAAGCTATTCGTCGAACAGGATTATTTATTCAAACAGGCTATAAAAAACGATTCGGTTGTTATGGGAGCGCGCTGGCTTGGGAGCGCATTAAAAGCAAGAAAAAGAAATGAAACTTATAGAGTTGGTTCAACACGAGTTTGAGAAGTTCAGCACAGACCTCGATCTGATGGAACGCCTCATGGTACAAGGAAAAGCGGGGATGTACGCATGGGCTATTCGCCGTCTTTGTCACCCCGAAAGTAAACGGTTCAGAGGAGATATTACGGGCCGGTTATCCGCCACGACGGCGTTAATCGAAAACGAGATCAGTTTCTCGAAAGTCCGGTACTACTACTATTCGTACCCCACTACGTCTCTATCTCTGATTGCAACGCAAGAAAATTTTGAATCGGTCTACGCCATCCTCATGGGACGGTTAAACGATTCGATGTTCTGGGAAAGCGTCATGCCTACGTGCTGGTGGGAGTGCGTAAGAGTAGCTATCGAACTGATGGTGGAGAAGAACGCACGCGTTTCGTATATCTGTCGGCAACTGAACGTATCGCAAGCGTTAGTTTACCGAGTTCGTAAGAGGTACTTACAACGAGTAATAGATAAAAAAGGGTCGGAGTTATGATACTTAACACAACCTGCAAACCTTACTTTGCGTTCAATGCGGTGCAAAAACTCGCAACGCGCGGTCAATTGACGATCTCGAAAGACGCCTCGGATATAGACACTTTCATTCAATACTATGACGAGCATCGAGCCGTGGTGCGCGCGGTCATCGTTGACCCGGAGGACGTTTTAGTAGCAAACGAAATAGCGAACAGCGTGCATTGTCCCGTCGTCACGCTGGACGTAGAGATCGACGCAACGACGGGACGCCACAGTTTCGTGGAATTTAATCCTCTATCCGATGATTGATGATTTAAAACGTAAAAAGAAGTTCACAGGTGTGCACCATTGCAACCCTAAACCGGGTAAACGCTACACCGAAAAGGCGGTAGCGGACCGACTTCGCATGCTGGTTAAGACGTCTGGGGGACTTATATTTAAGATGCACCCCCTAACCGACAAGGGCATACCTGACTACATAGTTCACGCCTACAACGGCAGAACGTTCTATGTGGAGACCAAGACAACAGGTGAGCGGTGCACACCTATTCAAATCGAGTTTCATCGCATGTTGCATTTGCGGGAGATCGAAACGTATGTACTCGATGTCGTAGTGGACAACTACAACGACATTTTTGCTCACTCGTATACAACGTATCCGGGTATTCATTACAAACCATTAAAAGTATAAGCTATGGACGAACAGATCAAGAAACTTAACATCATGCTGGCCACGTTGGAGGTAGCCGCGGCCAACGCAAAAGGTCGGCATTGGACCACGTACGGCCATAATTTCCGGTCCGTGCATCTCCTCCTCGACGATTTGTGGAAAACGTTACGCGACGGCGCAGACAAATTAGCCGAGACGGTGCGTGTAATCGGCGGTCTGCCGCTGTTCCGTATGACCGATTTCACGGCGTACTCTCTTATTCTGGAGATGAGCAAGGTATCGGACGGCCTGACGTACTGCCGTGAAACGTCCGAGGAGATTCACCGTCTCATCGACCAATTCCACGGTGCGGTTGAGCACAAAGTGTTCGACCCGACTACCGAAAATGATGTTTTGAACATCACCAGCCAATTGCGCCATTGGCTTCTCTTCTTCGACGGTATCATCAGCGAATGGGAGGGTGCGAAATGAACGAACTCACAACGTATTACATTTGCGGAGTGATAACCGGAGTAATACTCGCTACTTTTTCAATCGCTGTTATTATTCGTCGTGTAATCCGTAGTGTACACGACGAGCTCGAAAAAATGGATGAATAATATGTACGGTTTCATTTTTATAGTAATCGTTCTTTGTGTAGAGATTACCATACTTACTTACACTTTATCCGATGATGACGATTAACCAATTGGCCGCAATATTCTTTGCCCTACTGATAGTGTGGCTCGTTGTTTTTATTTGGTGGGTAGTCGAAGATTTGGACGTCAAAGAGAGAATTATGTTCTCCTTGCTCGGGCTCCTGATCGGCATACCCGCAAGTATTGTTTTCTGGTTATGCTAAAGTTACTTCCCCGCCAGTTAAAAATAGTGGACGCAATCACGGCACGTAAACAAGTGCTCGTGGTTGCGCCTATGGGGGCAGGTAAGACGTTAGCTACGTTAGCGTCTATTGTCTCTATGATTTACTTCGAGAGGGTGAAGCATATCCTAATCGTCGGTCCTAAACGTGTAGCAAGTAGTGTGTGGGAGCAGGAAGCCGAAGCGTTTAATCTCGGTTTGCACATCAAATACTGCAAGAATCGCGCGGACCTACTGTTGTTCCTCAACGACGGGGCGTCACACCATGTATGCGTATATAGCGTGACGCGCATCGAGGAGGTGCCGCACGGGTTTTGGGACGTTGTGATTATGGATGAAAGCACGTTGTTCAAAAATCACAAAGCCAAGCGCAGTAAAGAGATACGGCGTATCTGCAACAAGGTGCCCTGTCGTGTAGAGTTGTCAGGCACACCCATACACAACGGGTACGAGGGCTTGTGGCATCAGTGCTTTTTGCTGGACGGAGGTAAGGCACTCGGTAAAACGCTTGGCGAATTCCGCCGACGCTACATGATCGAAGCGTACAAGGTAAACGGCGTTGTGTCGATTTATAAGATCGACCCCCAACGCATATCACAATTGATCGAAGATTGCCGACACCTTATTTTCGTCGTAGCGGACGAAATCGACTTACCGCCGATTCTCGAAAAAACGGTTAGGGTGAAAATGCCCGCTATGCGTCAGAAGCAGTATAAGCAATTCGAACAAGACTACATCGTGCAATTCGAGAGAGAAACAGGCAAGTCGGCGTTCAGCACAACTGAGAATATCGTAGCGTTTTCCCGAGTTTCACTCGGTATGAAGCTACGGCAATTCGCGTCTGGTTTTATGTATAACGACGATTCACACGAAACGTGGATAGAGGTGCACAGAGAGAAAATCGAAGCCCTCCGAGAATTGCATGAAACCCACGACGGACCTATCCTCGTGGCGTATCAATTCCAGAGCGAGTATGCGGAACTCCTCAAAGCCTTTCCGGCGGCTCGTCGCTTACAGACCAACGCCGACATAGAGGATTGGAACGCCCGGCGCATACCTATCGGGCTGGTTCATCCCATGAGTTGCGGCCATGGGTTGAACCTACAAAAAGGTGGGTGTGTGTTGGTGTGGTTCAGTCTGACTTACGACGCTGAGTTGTACGCTCAGTTGAATAAACGTTTGCATCGTCCCGGGCAGCGTGATACCGTCAGCGTGATTCACCTGATCGCCGAGGGGACGATAGACGAGAAGCTATTAAAAATACTACGCGCAAAAGAAGATCATGCAAAACGATTTGAACAAGATGGTTAAATTAAACGCAACATGGAGAATGATGAGCAAAAAAGCTGTAAGAGTTGTTGTCTTTACAACGTGTGCCTCGACTGCCAACAACCCACTCTTTGCACGTTAGACGTGCTGTTAGTAGAACCCGAAATATTGGACGTATTATAGCCGAAACGCCGTCACGATAGGTAGTGACGGCGTTTCGGTTAATTGACTTTCCCGAATCGTTCCTCTCCGAGTTTCCTCCAGTCCTTATTTTTAATGAACAGGAGGAATGAAAATGGAGCGTAGTCGGGTGAGGTATCGAGTTCGTGATACCGGGCCTCTCCCTCGAAGCAAATATCTTTATACGCGGTGGAATACGGGGGTAGCACGAGTTCAATCAGCCAACACAAGACGTACAAACCTAACGGAAAAGATACCGGGAACGTCCACACCCACCAAGGGGGTATCGCTCCAACGCTGAACGTAACGAGACACCCGATGAGCGTAGCGAATACGCCGAGGGCCAGCAGGCACATTTGTTGCCAAACGTGCCACGTTTCGTGGCGTTCCGATCGTTTCGACATGACGGGTTTTTCCCACTCCTGCTTTACGGGGTTGAAGTGCATTTTGATAATCACCCACCACAGTATGGTGACGTAGTCGAATCGTCTAAACGGGATGTACTTCGAGTAGACGAATAAAGGTTTGATTCTTAACATAGTTGTACGGTTTATAAGTTATAGATGTAAGCGGTAATTTCGGTTTTTGTTACGTGGATTGTGGTATCAGATGAGCCCAGATAGACCCTAATCTCAAAATTTTTATCCGCTTCAATAGGAACGTTTAAAAGCGTAAAACCCGATCTTCGAATCTTAATTGTTTTTGCACTATTTGTAGTGTTAGATACTATTAAAGTAGAGTATGACATTTTGGGTAAATTGTCTACATCCGCGTTTATGCTGGACGCCGACGCAGTTGTAAAAGCGGTATCTAAGATGGTCCCCGTGGACAGAGTAAATGTCCCCCCCGCCCCCGAAATATCGACTGATTGTACAGTACGTTTGTTTGTCGCTCCTATTTTTAACTTTTCGAACGTTACAGCCTCGTTTGCAATCTTCCACGTCGTGACGGCAGAACCCGCGATTTTATCCGTCGTAACAGCAAGATTACCAATATTGTCTGCTAAGATAGCGTAAATGGCAATTTTAGCGGACGTGACGGCCTTATCCTGAATTGCGCCGGTACTAACGGAATTGTTCGCCAGTTGGTCCTCGGTAATGGCCCCCTCCGTGATCATCGGAGTAAGAATGTAGCCAGCCGGAATAGCTAAGGGTCGTTTCCAGTACTCCAAGTTCTGGACCGTCGCCGTACCAATACGTACGTTGCCCGCCTCTGTCGTGGTGACTTTGAGAGCGTAGGAGAAAAGTTGCGTCGTTCCGTCGCCCATCACACGTGTGTCACCCGTAGACACTTCGGACCCGTACAAAACAGAGCCTATCAGTATAGGGGTAGAGGCGTCGTACACGTATAGTTTCTCGTTAAATGCGATGACGCCAGCAGTCAAATAGTCGCCGCTGGTGTCAACGTCGAAGCCACAAATAATACGAGGTGCGTTGTTGGTACCCGTGGCCAAAGCGGTTTGAATACCGCTCCACAGGTCTTGCAGGTCCTCTACTTTAATCGGACGCTTAACGCCCGGATTTGCGTTATTAATTTTAAGAATAGACATACCTTTATAATGTTAAGAAGGGGGGTTTTCGTTGATTCGTATATTCACGTTTACATAAAACGGGATAAGCAGCTGTAAGTATTGCCGGACCTCTGTCTCCGATGCCCCGTTTAGTTGGATGTATATATACAACGAGTTCGCAATCGTTGAGTAAGGCATAATCGGGTCGGTCAAAACGTTGTACGGTATGTCCGGCGTATTGCCCGTTCCGTCGTAAGACGCATAGTAGTTTTCGTTGAGCGTCAAATAGGAGATGCTCACACCTGTTATGCTCTCCAACACCCGAGTGATCTGGTCTCGACTGTTCGTACATTGCGCTATCGCCAATGCTATCAGACGAGCACGTCGAAACGTGTACGAAACGAACGGTAGGCATAGACAAAATACAAATTTGTATAACGTCGATGTCGTTCCGTCTTTCCGGTAGCTAAACTCGCGCAGGAAAAACGCGACGAGTTTCGGCATATCAATGTATTTAAACATTACTGCAAGACTTTAATCATTGAAGTTGTAATAGGTGTAGCGAACGTAAACGCCCCGTTCGTCAGGTCAAACACACCGTTTACAGGTGTGACCGTGCGCGTCGAACCGTCGAGTGCCTGCTCCGTCGCTTGGATGTTACCAAACCCGACAGCCAACACCTGCGAATACTGTTGGATAACATCCTCGATCTCTGTAAGCGTGACGGCATTTGAGGTGCGTAACACCGATTCGTGGGCCGTAAGGTTTGCTTGGATTGCCGAAACGGCGGCCCCTGCGTCCGTACCTGACCGAACGTAGATTGATAACCCGGGGTCTGTCACTTGGGCAACCGACAACGAGGTAATATTAATCTCCATGCCGATCGGCTGAAACGCCGCGAAATACGTCTTAAACGACGCTAATTCGTCTGCGTCGAGTTTACGCAAATGCCCGTTGCTGTCTACGGCGTTCACAAGAAGCGTAAAATTCGGGTACGTACCTGTAATATACGCTTGCTTGATGATCTGCGATTCGGGGTCCACCGGGTCGTAGTAGCCGCCCTGATTGATCGGGTCGTAGATGAGGATGTCACCTTTCTGAAACGCTACCGCTTTCCGGCGGTAGTACTCAACCGTCGTGATCTTCTGGTTTGCGAGCGCGGAGTTGATAAGGTCCAAAGTTCGTTGACGCTCTATCGCCTCCGAAGCGGCAAACGCTTCCGTCGCGTCGATGATCTTTGCCTCTATCTGCGCGTTGCTCTTAATGAAACCCGGCAGGATAACATTAAGCGCGTCCATGATTTTGCCCATACCTACTCGATAGTTATGGTGATGTCCTCACCGTTGTTAATGGCTTCTTGGCACAACTCGACGATACGTTTTTCGTAGGGGGTCGAGTTGAGCACCTTACCTACTGCTTTGTTCTCACCTACCAAGATGCACCCGGCTGAATCGTCGGGGGTGTTGCCTCGGTGAATGAGGATGCCGGAGAAGTGAGGGACGTCGTGAAGTAACGGAAGCACGCGCCCAAACTTCGGGGACATTGCCAACGTTACCTTGTACGTTCCAAAAGGAATCGCCGTTTCGGCGTATACTTTCTTCTCGTCTCCGTCGAAGATACCGTTCCGGTTAATGTCCCGGTTGGTATCTTCGAGCGTGTCGCAGAGGTAAGCGTCATTGATCGACAGGCGCCCAATCGTGTACTTCGGCTTGAACGCTATTCTCTTTACTTTTATTTCCATTAGGCGGTAGTTTATAAACTAATACTTCTATTGCTTGTACGTCGTAGGTACCCGGCGTTGCGTCGCCGTAACCTTTCGCTATTAAAACAGAGTTTGCACTTGTGGCTACGTTGTAGGTAAGTTGTCCCTCGAATAGTGTGAACTTTTCGGTGAACGTCTTACCGATAGTGGATATCTGATTGTCACTCGGCAAGCAGATGGAGAAACGTATCTCCGGCGGTCCTTGCGTCCTCGCTATTGCCCGTATAATAACGATATTGCCGTCTAAAACAATATTCTCCGGCCCTGTGGTACGGTTAAACAATAGGACATTAAACACCCCTCCACCGTTTAGTGAGTTCGCTTGACCGTTAGTCGTGAATCGAATCCATTTCTCGGGTTGAATCGTTGGAAGCGTTTCGCCAGCTCTCCAAGGAATCCAATTATCGAGATTACACGGGATCGCGTTCAGGTATCTGAAATACGGGCGTACTAAATTACTGGGAAGTACACTTGGAGCCGGTAATGTCGAATCGTCGGATATTTCCGCGTAATCAAACCCCCAAAAAAATCCCTTAGATCGTATCTTTGATAGCTCGTTCTTGGTGACAATTATGTCAATATCGGGAAACGTATACTTCGACTTTAAAAATTTGCCGGAATAGTCAGAGTAGTATATGTCACGAAACTGGCCGTAAATTTCAACCGTTATCCCAAAAGACCTTTCAGCACGAGCCCTATAATCAACGATCGCATACGTTTTTCCGTCACCAGTCGTAGCTTCTAATACGTTACCTACTGCGTTACCGTCCCTTTGTAACTCTGTGCCGTGAAAGTAGACAGTCTTGTTCCGCAAGTTGTAACCGACAGGTATGTCGGCGACACTTTTTTTCACTTTAGGAAATTGGTACGCCTCTACATACGCATAGTTCCAATTCCACGCACCGGGCTCGAAAGATTCTAAATTACACGTATTCGAGGTGACTATGCAATCATGTTCAATACTGAACTCAATTACGTCTGTCTGCCATCCATCATCATCCGTATAGACGATTTGCGCATTCCGACTTACGTCTATATTGATGTAATACTCTGTAAAAAAAGTTAGCGTGTTAGGCTTTGTTATCTTATCCGTACAGTGGCGCAGTAGGCTACCTTTATATGTCACGCCTTTATCCCAAGCCGCGGTTATTCCATACCAAATGTTCTGCTGGCCTTTCTTAGCCGTAGGTCTCAAATGCGTCATAGTAAAGTGTATCTTACACCCGCGAAGATTGAAACCTACTGGGAGGTCAGACACGCGTATGATTTTTCGACCATCTTCGCCCGAGAGAAGCCCGTTTATCATTTCCTCACCCTCCGCAATTACAGGGGTGATCTCGAACATGTTAGTCGTATACGGCTCCTTTTGCTGGGCCGACGGGTTGTACACAGGTACATCCAAATCGACCTCCTTACCTTGTAGGTCCGGGGTCCAAGTTTGCCCTATGTCCTCTACGTCTTCGCCGGGAGCGGGCATAGCATCGAACCCTACCGGCTCACCCACAGGCAGTTGTTCAACGACCACGGGAAGCCCTGCGAGAGAGCCGGAGAGGTTCAAAGCTACGTCTACGACGCTGGTATTTTCGTTAATCTTCATACGTTCCGCTGAATGAAAGTTGACCATCAACTATTCGGATATCGGGGTTTTTTGCCCCATCTCTTTTCGCCTGTTCCTTGGCGTCCGCAAGCACCGAATCTACGCTATGCGTTTCGATGACACGCGCCCCGATCTGCGCACCTACCTCTGGGTAGTTCAAACGACACACTTGGCACAACGCGATAAGGGCAACGTTTTGGTTGTCGATTATCGCCTTTTGTATCGTACCGTCCGGCGCGATAACTATGTCGTTGACATCGAAATCATACTTAATACCCGTCATTGCGTTATTTTTTTGTTCACGTAATCTTCATCTTTTACTTCCGTGAGATGCACACGGGAGTACATAGTACTCGTGGTTTGGGAGGGCGTCGGTGTCGCCGCGGCTCCTTTACTGTCGATATACATGTGCGAGTGAGACGCAATAGCCGATTGTATTTGGTTGATCTCGGACTGCAACCTATTAAGCCGAGAGGTAAGATCGCCAACGACGACCAAACCGCCTAACTTCCCGCCGTTCATCTCAATAAGGTCCTGCGTCATCGTAACCGACGAATCGCCGACACTTATACTCGCAACGTCTTTCGTATCGTCCTCCGGGTCCACCGAAACGCTTATAGACGTCTTGCTTCTCGTAAACGAAACCTTGTCTACCCGCTCCACACCTACCAATATGGGGGTGATATTATTCCCGTTCAAAAACGCAACAGCTACCGTGGACCCGACGGACGGGGTGACTTTGAGCGTCGCGTCCTCCGACCCGAGAAACGAGAGGGAGACAGGTATGGGGTCATCGTCCTCGTATATGTAACAGTACGCGAAATCGTCGTCAACACTCGCAACTGTCATAGCGTGTGTTGACATACGAATAACCGCGTCGGCGATCGTGTCGCCGAACTCCTCGCCTTGTCGCTCTATGTCATCGAATTGCCGCCACATTTAAATCAAATATATTTGGTCTGTTACTTCGAGTGTCTGATAATAGCCCTCCTCGTTCGCTACAAACGAGTAGCCCAAAACGTAGTACTGTCCCCCAAGTTTGGGAAACGAGTAGTCGTAGTATTGAATTTGGTCCAGCAGTTCCACACGCGGGTAAAGGAGGCATACCAACTTACCTTTATTGCGGAACCCTTTCAGCATGGCCAACTGACGATCAGCGAACTCCTGTATCGCTTTCGGCGTGTTTAACGTGCAGTACCCACGGAACGGCTGTCCGTATTTCTTGTCAAAACCGTCGTTCGACTTTGCGCTTTTCGACGTTCCGTACCCGCCCGTTGCGGTGTACTTTTTGCCGTTAGCGAGAATCCCGGTGATCTTAACGTCGTAGTCAACGAAACGCCCATCAACTGGTACGATGTCACGTCCGATCACGTTGACACGGGTGTCGAGATCGTGTATAGGTCGGGTGCTGTTCTCGACGCCCGCACCTATATAGAGGTTGTAGTCCTGCGTCACTCCGCCGTACAGGCACAATAGTTGCATCAACTTTTGTACCGTTTCGTACGGACTTCGGGCACCCCAGTTACGGAAGCTCAAAGACGTTGTAACCGCCTGAACGTTCGTGTCGGTTACGTTGTAGGTCAGATCGGGGATGTCCATAGTCAAACCCTGTTTCTTACGCTCCTCTTTGAACGCCTTTTGTGCAATAGGTATGCAGTCTTTTGCGATCTGTTGCAAAGTAGCGTTACCGTCCCACGCTTTTTGAATCTGCCCGAAACGTAGAATAAACGAATTATCGTTTAAGTACAGCCTCGTGGGGAAGCCGTCGCCGATATGTTCAATGAACCCAGAGTATTTCAATTGCCGTTCGTACCCCTCGTACCATACGTATACGTCCACTTTTGCGCAGGGTTTGATCGGCGAGTTGGAGAAGATAGCGCGCATACGCGAACCTGCCTCGCCTTTCTTACCCGCACCGATAGCGTACAAAGGTAGGACGAGTTCGGCGGAGGCTCCGAGAATACGGGAGTTGTCCGTATAGCTGAAACTCTCGAATTCACCGACGCTCTCTCCCTCTATGTACACCTCGTTTCTGCAAATAAAGTAGTTGGTGTTCATCGCGTAACGTAATTATCCTTTTTCGACGTATCGCCGCCCATCTCTCGAACGTTAAACGTAATAACGTTTGCACCGTACAGTACCTCGGTCAGTATGAAGTTAAACACGTACGTGTTCATACCTGCTCGGGGTGCGAACTCGTAGTCTGACAGAATAACGTAGTTTACTCCGAACGTCTCGTTAATCATGCGGTTCTTGATCTCGATAACCGCATCCGTTTCGTAGAACGCTTGGAGAAAAGAGGCCAGTTCGATTATTTTGTTCTGCGCATCGACGATTTGCAGATTAGATTGCTCCTCGCGTAAAGAAATACGCATCGAGCAACTAATCGTCTTGGCCTGCTTCCGTGTCTGCTGAATAACGTCCGGGCCGTCTACCAGCGTAGACGTTTTCAACTTCTTTTTGGCTTTGAGCGTAAAGGTCTGCGACAACGGGAGGAAATAGTCCTCCAACTGCACAGACCACAATTTGTTGTAGTCGAAGCGGTCGATGTCGGGCGTCTTAGCTGAGGTCTGCCCGCCGCGTAGACGGCTGCCCCACGCTGTGGTGTCAGTAGTTTTGCCGTAACCGCTTTCCGTAGAGGCCGGGTTAAACGCGCTAATGGCTATCCACTTATCGGATAACGCCACCAGAACAGGTTCGGTTATCGCGTTCCGCACGGTGTCTATAGCCTTACCTAAGTTTCCCCATTTAAGGCTATCGACGCTAAGCGAACCAACCTCTCGTATATGCTCTGTGCGGCCCTCGATTATTTGGCCAGCTAATGTTTTTGCCATAGTTAGAAACGTTGTCCCATCTTAGTCGTTGCACCGAGTAACGCACGCTGGATAGCCGCAGACATAATCTGGTCCATGTTATCAGCAACGTACTCCACAACTTCTTGCGGGTTGTTTGTTACGACTTCGCTGTTCCACTCCACGAGTTTGTCGTGGAAGTGTATCTCCAACGAACGACGATCACGATTGAATCCCGTTAGATCATCACCCGATGCACCTGCATTGGACTTAAACTGCGACGGGTCGAGCCCACCTATTTTTGCGGTCTTTTCGAGGTAGTTTTGGAAATCGCTCGCGATCAAAGCGGTGCTAAGCGACGCCCCGAAAAACGGCACGTTCGGGTGTGCAGTCTTTCCGTTTTCGAGTTTCTTAACGCCCTCAGGAATGTACAACGGGCTAAGATAGCTCGACTTTGCGTTTTGCATAAAGTCCGCAAACGCTTTTTCGTTCGCTATTATCGAGCCTCTTTTAAGCTGGCCGCCCATAAAGGCGTCCATAGCACGCTCCCGCATCGGGAGATCGAGATAGTTGGAAGCAGTACCGTAAATCGTAAGGTTCTCACGCAACAGCTTACTTTTCTCGGCTTCCTGCGCATACCGACGATAAATCGCTTCGAACTCCGCCTTTTGGCCCTCAGGTGTGGTGGTACGAAACGCTCCGGCAGCTCTGGCTTTCTCAAACAGCATTTCACGCGTGTACTCTTTGTCCAGCGCGTTTTTAATGGTGTTGGTCACACCTACATTATACCGGGACTTTGTTTCGTTGCCAAAGTCAATCCCAAAATGCGCCGCGAGCGCATCGGTAATGTCGATGATCTTGTTAACCAGTTTGTCACCGCTGTTTGCGATATTCTCAAATGTGAGAGAAAGGTTCTCTACCCACTTTTGGAAGTTCTCATTTCCCGAAAGAGACGTAAGCAACATGTTGATAGCACCAGACGCCGACCCGATGATCTTAGATGCCGACGACCCGACGTATCCCCACGAGTTGTTTCCGGCAATAGACGCCCAAAAATCCTGCATGGCCAACGAAATCTGGCCGCGCGCCTGCATACCTAAGTTGGATGCGTTGTCCAGTTCGTATCGTTTGAGGACTGACAACAACGCTTGCTGGTCTTTGAGGTAAGTTCGAACGTCCGTCCCGGTGACCCCTCTTTCGTCCATCTCCCGAAGCGCATACTTACTCAAAACGGGGGCTTGGTTCAACAGCTCACGGATGTCTCGTATATTAGGAACGGTTTGTACGAGTAACTGCTGAATGTTTGTCATAACTCGTTCAAACGAGACACCCGCGTGCTGTGAAATCAGACCGCCGATCTTCGTAAGACCCGTGGCTTCGTTGAGATTGATACGACGACCACTACCGCCTACTCCGAGACCAGTCAAAACGTTGATGCTACTCAACGCCGTAGAACGGTCTAAACCGTAACTACCGGCTAAGTAATCCGCGTTTTCGTTGGCTTGCAAATACGCTTCTCCGAGACCCATTTGGGCTTGGTGCCGACGAGAGATAAGGCGAACGCCGCTGGCAAACCCCTCTGACATCAGCATCTTCGTAGCGGCCATCATGGGAAGTCCGGCCCCTATGATAGGGGTAAGGGTAGAGATTTTGGTAGCCCTGAACAAGGCTTTGCCGATGGCACCTACCACGTTTCCGGCAATAGCCGTAACGTTTAGCCCTTTAGCCAACGCCGCGGCGTCCATACCGAAAAGTTTGCCGTTCGCGTCGGGCTGGAGAATAGAAGACAAACGCCCGCTAAATCCGCCGAGGCTAAAGCCGTACCCAAAGGACGCTATTCGAGTATACGGATGACGAGTGTATCGAGGGTCGTTCCGGTGCATACCTGTTGACCCCACCGTAGCGGGACGAGCCGAACCAACAGTTCGCACAACTACGGGGGTCTTAGGTATGGACGAGGCGGCAACTCCAACGCTACGCAACGAAGCCGCGAGAGCCTGTGCGTTAGCGTTGGCAGTTGCAAGAACGGTGGCCAAACGCTCGGCGTTTGAGACCGCATTTCCGCCTATATTCAGAACGATTTTATAACTTGCCATCTTGGATGTACTGAATAATTTTGTCCTCTAAGTCGTCACTCGCAAACGGTGCCAACTCGAATTGCCTCATTAAGTAGTTCGATGCCGCGAATAGTTCTTCGACAAACGTTTTAGGGTAGACGCCATACCTTTTTACGCAATCCGATGCTTCTGGGTCGAGATTTTCGTATGGTATGTGGAGATAGTGCGAGATAAAAACGTACTTGATAAAGTACGGTTTCTCCTTTTTAACCCTATTTAGTATGCGTAGTTCGTTTGCCAGTTGTTTCGCGCGGTCTTGTTTCTTTTCGCTAATGCCCTCTATATCCTCTAAAGGATACGTTAGGCGTTCCCGAAAAAATCGTCGAGCTCCTTTCGCGTTTCGGTCTGAAAGAAGAGGATACGAGCGGCCCGCAGATCGCTGTGAACGCATGAGTAGTCGCTGTTCGGGTCTTTCTCCTCCTCAACGGTTCGCGCCATGAAAGTCTCCACATACCCTCTTGCGGCCTCCGACTGGTTCTTAAACCGAGACGGCGACCCGCCGAGCATATCGGCGAACTCGAACGCGAACTGAACGTGATCTTCGTTTCGGCGAGAGAAAGGTACTACCTTTGCAACGATGTCCCGCTCGCCGTCGGGAGTGAGTACGTTTTTCAACGATACTTCACGCAATACAATTTCTTTTTCCATTTTCCCGTGGTTTTGGTGTTAAATAGGGGTATACGAGGCGGTCAAACCTCGTATACCAAAGTCGTGGTTTAGATCGCAACAGTCTTGCGCGACATACCACGAGCACGGAAACGCCACGTTTTGAGCGTCTCGGTGCTACGGCGTTGCACGTCGTCGCTCTCCTCTACGCCCGTACAACGAGTGTACGTTTCGTAAGTCGAGGTAGGCGGGACGTCGCGCCGTTTGTGCCATACGGCGGTAATCGTAGCCGATTCGACGATCTGCCGAATATGCACGACCGACCCCGTCGGCGAGGAAGCCGTAGCGGCGGCCAACGCGTCTTTGATACGGTTCGCTTCTGCCTGCTGGAGAGCAAACGTGATATCGTACGTGTTACCACCGTTGTCGGTAGCGATCGGTTCGTCCGTTGAAAACGCCCCGATGTCGTCAGTCGTTCCGGTAATAGACGCGCTGAAATTCGCGCCTGTTTCGATCTTGAGGGCAAGACCGATTGCCTCGAAATTGACGTAGAGGTCAAAGTCTCTGGCGGCTATTACTTTCTGTGCCATGCTTAGTCGAGGTTTTTAACGTAGAACACATAGCCCTCAACCCAGCGGAGGGTTGCGGCGTCGAGAATTTCGAGCGTGACTTTCCACGTCCGCGTTCCGAGGAAGTCACCGTTAAGTGCTTCGATGGTGATGCGAGCGTTCGAAATGTCCCCGTTGTCGATGTACGGCTGGATAACAACCGACTGGGCGTTGCTTTCCACAACGTTCTTGTACGTCGAGTTGATATTACCGGCGTTGTCAACAGGAACCTTAGTGTTAAGGTACGGGTTGAGGAACGCACGGAGATCGTCCACCATAGAGGCGATCGTTCGAACGTTTTCCAGCGACGAAAGAGCCGTGGACTGATCGACTGCGGTTGCACCGTCGTTGAAATACACACCGTTCTGAGGCGGGCGTGTACGCGCGAAAATGTACGCGAATTCGCCGAGCCGATCGCATTCGGTCTGCACCAGCGTAGAGCACGGGGTGTTCTTCCACGATACGCTACCGCTCGATATCGTACCGTCGAGCAGATACATCTGCGTAGCGAACGGACCGAGAGAAACGTCACCGATGGACGTACCTACTGCCAACGATGCCAGATAGCCTCCAACCGCACCTACACAAGCACGGGACGCCTGTTTGTTGGTGACAGCGACTACGCCTACCATCGGAGCGATGAGTTTGGACATGTCGGTCGCCGATGCGAGATCGTCGCGGTCCAGCACGTCGGAGCACGTCACCATAGCCGTAGCGAACCCGTTTGCATACAGTTTGTCATTGTACGCCTGCAATGTCGCGGGGTCGGCACTCTGCGCCTGCGCCGTCTTAGCCGGGTCGATGCTGAACAGAATCGTACGCGGGCGATACTCGAAACCGTTAGCGACGGTAGCAGTTACCATCTTGATGTCCCGCGTAAACTGCTCTGCGCACCCGTAAATCCAGAGGACTGTCCCGGAGTTGTTAACCCCGGACTTCGGCGCGTAGAAATCGTTGATCTCTTTGAGTAGCGCGGCGTTGTTCGTTTCAGTCAGACCCAGCGTTTCGGTTGCCTCCTCGGCGGAACGAAGCATATACGCCGTGTTGAGTTTAAACGGCATATTCCCGCCCGTTTCCGCTTTGGCTCCCATAACGACCAACATTGTATTGGCGTTCACCTGCGCGGGCGAACCCATTACGGTGTTGGACACCTGAATGTTAATACCTGTTTTTGCCATAACGTTTTACTTTTTGAACGTTTCGACGCCTGCGGCTTTCGCGGGCTCTGCGGCTTTCGCGGGCTCTGCGGCTTTCGCGGGCTCTGCGGCTTTCGCGGGCTCTGCG
>OIWQ01000981.1_pt1 | contig 35933 bp, 25 predicted proteins | sample 1587571 | NCBI WGS metagenome assembly OIWQ01 (sample SAMEA3888910, study PRJEB22519) | human gut metagenome | biome: human gut; feature: human-associated habitat; material: faeces | place: Denmark | collected 2010
AATTGTGAATTAGTTTATCTCGAGAGTTTTTTTAATTAAATATTATAATAAAAATAAATTCATTTTTGTTATATGAAATACTTCACAGTAAAAGAGCTATGCAAGTCAGACACTGCCCGAAAATATGGAATCGACAACACTATACCAGAAAGTCTTCTTCCAAATCTAGAAAAACTTGTCGATGAAGCTCTTGACCCCATCCGTGAGAAATGGGGACATCCTATAAGAGTTAATTCTGGCTACCGTTCTCCTGCATTGAACGCTAAACTTAAGAATGCGAGCAAGACCAGTGCTCACATGCGCGGGCTGGCAGCAGACTTGAATGCTGGTTCCCAAAAAGCTAATAGAGAGCTATACAAGATGATTAAGTCTATGGTACAGCATAAAGAGCTAGTATTGGATCAATGTATAAATGAATGCCGTGGTGGATCGGCATGGCAGTGGATTCATATTGGGCTGCGTGAGAATAAAAAAGATTATAGAAATAAGTTCTTTAGCTTAGCCAACTATTAGAATAATGAATTCTAATGTTTAGAGACATTCTAAGAGGATTTTATATCATAGATTATAATTTAATCATTCTAGATATAAAATCCTCTTATTTCATTCAAAAATAATTATTCGAATGATTGCTTTATCTAATTTGCATAAATGCAAAAAAGTTTTAATTTAATATATGAAAGGTTAAATAATGTTAAATAATTAATTATTTTAATCACAGAAACATATACTAGATAATCATTTTGAGCTCGAGTGATCTAATATTAATAAAATTAATAAAAATAATTTAATCAAAGTAAAAAAAGCTGTATAAAATTCTTTGTATGAAGAAGAAAAGAAAAAATATATTTAATCTAGATCTATATAGGAAAAAAGAAATGAAAGACTGGAATAAACTATTGAAAATTTCTCTCGAGATTTATTTCTATAAATAATTAAATTTTAATAATCATTATGAAAATTTTCTCGAGAATTTTAGATTGCATATGTAGAGCATTCAAATGGATATTTTCTAATTTTAAAAATTTTTTCTTAGTCTTATTTGGAATATTAGCTATAGTATTCATATTCAAATTTAAAACTTTAAATAGCAGATATGAAGATGCTCTCAACAGCATTAGTGATACTACTACAGTATATAAAAATAAAGTCGGTGAGCTGTATTATCTAAATAAGTCATATATCGCATCTGAGAAAGAGCTTAAGTCAAAAAACAAGGAGCTATATGATGAGATTAAAAATCTTAAAGACAATCCTTTGGTAGTCACAAAAACTGAATTCGTATTCTCATCAGACACAATCCATACAAACTCTGACACAGTATTCGTTTATGTCGACAGCATTTCGAATGATAGAATAATACAGTCGAATTTTTCATATGCTGACAAATGGACGAATATACATGGAATAAGTGCTTATAACACAAATACGAATAAATTCTGTACTGACATCAATTCTATAGAAATGTATGCTGATTTAACGACTAATTTCATAGAGCGAGACAAACGACTATATGTGATAACAAAATCATCGAATCCATATCTACAAATAAATAATACAGAAGGCGTTGTTGTATCACCAGAGAATTCGAAATTGCTTAAGAATAGATTTGATAAACGCTGGGGAGTAATGGTTGGTGTTGGTCCGTCATTTACTATAGATGATAATAAGTTCAAAATACTGCCAGCTATACAAGTTACTCTTGGATATAAAATATTCAGTTTTTAAACGCATATGAACAATAAAACACGATATTTACAGCTCAGTATCACTACGATGTTTGAGTACAACATCAATGAAAACACAAATGCACAGACACCGACAGATGATGGTACATTGGAATATCTAGTTAGTAGTTTGAAAAATGGTAGAAGAATAGCTATAATGCCAATGTCTTATGAATTCATTCTAAACAATGAGACAGGTCATTATGACAAGCGCAAAACCAATGTTAGTAGTGTTTATGATGATAAAGAAAAAATTATTTCAATAAACACTCTTTCACATACTGCTGTGCCTTGTGATGCTAAAGAAAACAATTGGTTCATTTTCAATGATCCTGACTATAAATATGTGAATGAATACAATATTGAGACTTTGGATAGTTCAATTTATGATGAACGCACACGTATGTATGATGAATATACTGAATCATCATTCGAATATCATAGCACTGAAATTTCTGAGAATATCCAGTTCAATACTGCTAAACTATATTTTGCTAGTGGTTATGATTTTAGTGACACTTATGGAGCATTGCTGCGTTTAAGTGTCCAATGCAATGATGATTCAATGTTAGATCTATGCAGTTTTTATTATGATAAATCTAATATTTGGAGATACATTAAGTTTCTGTCGAAACCAATAATATTTGGCAATGTCATATATGACAAATATCTTGAACTCAATATAATCTCACCAGAAAGTGTATATGAAGCCCCGAATTCTGAAATCAATAGAATCCTCAATATAAAACACAACACACCATTGAAACTGATGTTCGCATATATAGATGATGATGACATTGATTTTGATTTACCGAATTATTCATTGCTTGAAACTCTATATGACAAAGACCAGATAAAGGATGACAAAGTTTCTTGCATATTCACACGTACGAATGTTCTAAATGGAGCTTTACCGACTTCACAACTTACTAGTGACAATTTAGGCGTGTACATCGCAGCGGACGCTACATATCCATATTTCAAATATTATGGCACATGGAAAAACATGCCGCTTACTACAACGATAGTCCACGCATTCAACTTAGATATTCCACTGTATAATAGAGATTTCATAAGAAACGGAACTACGACATATGAAGTTGATAAAGGGTATTCTCCAGATTACAACGCTAAGAAATGGATAGCTAACCATGAGATAACATGCACATTAGTAGGAAAAGACAACGTCATATATAAGCAAGAAGAATACACACAGACACAGCTGTTCTTAGACAATGATGTTCATATGTTCTATTATAGACCTGTATTTTTTGATGAATCTACTAAAGATATCATAAATTTTGAAGAATGTGTGATGGTGATTGATTATATGATGAGATTCATGAATGTCGAAGATAGTGTGCAGTTCACAAAGTCATGTTCACTTGAGGTCCATGGAAATGATCTTAAACGATTCATAGGAGGAACATCACAGCTTAAGTTCTATGATTACCAACCATACAAGATTTACAACAAAATAATAAAACAGACACAAGAGATAACTCCAAATTCGAATGTAAGTAGTGGTATAAAAACTAAATATGTAAAAGTATTTTATGAATCTACTAACATAGTTTTAGAATATGATGGAACTATATCTAGCAATGGCAGTTATACATTAGAATTAAGCCAAGTTCCAAAGAACTATAAATTCATATTCAAGCAGAAAGACATCAACAACAATTTAAAGTATATGGATTTGACTGACTCATATTATAAATTATATTGCAGAGATGCTTATAATAATGAAATTATAATTGAGCCAACATATTCTAAAAATATGAACTTGCTGTTTGGAGAATTAGAATTTAGTATAAACCAATCAATTTTGAACAAGCTTGCTGATGTACAAGATAGTTCAAGAAAGATTTCGATAGTAGCTTACAATAGTGACAATTCGATAAGTTCATTATATGATATGAAATATTCATTTTTATAATCATTTATTGAATAATAATCATACAAATAATATATAATATTTAATACAAATAATATTCTTTTATTCATGAAGAAAGATGATGATGAAATATTGAACGCATATGTAAATGAAGTAGAAAATGCGCAAGAAACTACATCAGAGGATATGCATAAAGAAGTTCCAAAAGAAAATGAAAAACATTCTATTAGTAGAATGAAAGAGCAGATACGTGCTTCTAAACGTGAAGATCTGCCAACAGAAGATAAGACTGGACTACATTACAGAGACAACATTGGCTATTTGAAGATTCCGGTAGATTCTCTTCCTACACAAGGTCTATTTTATCCAAAGGGAACTGAGATAATTATTAGAGCTGCACGTGGTGCTGAGATTAAGCACTGGTCTACAATGAATGATCAAGATCTTGAGCAGTTGTCAGCAGTAGATGATATTCTTAATTACATCATTGAAAAATGTGTATCTGTTAAGATGCCAGATGTTATTGGTGCTTCTTGGAAAGATCTTAAAGATGTCGATAGATTCTATCTGCTTATGGCAGTTAGAGAATTCACATTCTTGGATGGCGATAATGAACTTATGGTTCCAATTTCAGAAGGAAAAGATGTTCCTGTGACTAAAGAAATGATTGACTTCATTAAGATTCCTGAAGATATAATGAGATATTATTCAGAGGAAGAAAGATGTTTTGTTTTCACAATGAAGACAGGAAAAACCATCAATATGTACATTCCTTCATTGGGAGCTACTCAATGGCTTAAAAATTATGCACAAGCTAAATCGAATGCAAGACAGGGATTCGACACAGATTTCATTCTATTCGCTCCAATGCTGATAAATGATTTCCGTAGACTATCACAGAGAGCATATGAAGAAATGGTTACTAGTTCACAAGGATGGTCTACTGCAGAATGGTCTCTTATATCACATGTTAGAGATATTCTTACACAAGCAGTAGAACCAAAGATCACATATCAAAATGAGGACGGTGCAGATGTTACGGTGCCATTGAACTTTCGAGGCGGCATTAAAGCTCTTTTCACTATTCAAGATCCCCTATCAATCCTTTGTTGATATTGAACTTATTTTCGCACTTAGGCTTCATATATCACCATTAGAAATGTGGTCAATGCCATTTTATGATATAATGCTTTTATATAATGCCTATGCAAAATATCTTGATAAAGAAAATGAGAATAATCAAATTCAGCAAGAAGAGCAAGAGGCTAAATATAGAGAACAGCAGGCATCGATACAGAATCAGATGAAGGCTCCATCTATACCAAATATGCCAAATATGGATTCAATATCAAGAGGATTTACTATGCCAACTTTACCAAAATTTTAGTATAATAAATAGAGAACATACGTTCTCTATTTATTAATATAGTAAAAATTGAATATATATACTAATAATATAATTTAAATATTAAAGTTATGAAATTTTTAAAAAAGTATTGGAAAGAAACATTGATTGTTTTACTCGCAATTATGTTTATGTCCAAATGTTCTTCAAGTGGAAATTATGAAAGAAAATACAATAAGCAGGTAACTTATACAGAAAATGTTATAGATTCTTTAACTAAAGAGAATAATGCTTTAAGAGATACATTAAAGGACATTAGACATATTAATGAGTCATTAGGAAATGAAATAACAATATACAAAGAGCAGAATTCTAATTTAAGTGATGCAGCTAAACGACAAGTTATTGTACGAGTAAATAAAAAATGATTATAGATAATGAATCAGAAAGTACTATCTAAAGTTTTTATTTGGGGTTTCTTATTCTTGTATTTGCTCGTTGCTGGTATAAGCTTTTGTCATGCTGTGCAGTTTTTCAATATTGGTAATGTAATGTGGATGGCTGCTACATTAGCTTTTGCATTTGAACTTGGTCTAGCATTGTCATTAGCTGCCATTCTTCTTAGTGATGAAAATAAGAAAAATACATTACCATGGATTTTGATGATCATACTTACATTTGTGCAAGTTGTTGGTAATGTATATTCAACTTTTAAATATATTTCATTATCTGATGTAGATTACTACATATATTTACAAAAACCTCTGTTATTTTGGATTGAGGAAATATCTCAAGAAACTGTGCAGATTATAATAAGTTGGATTATTGGAGCTATATTGCCAATTGTTGCGTTGTTTATGACTGACATGGTGGCATCTAATATGAAGATTGTTTATATGAAAGATGATGACACAGGAAATAAAGATGATGATGTCACAGAAATACATGATGATACTGTAGATAAAAAAGATGAGGATGTTACAGAGGATCATAATGATACCGTAAATGTAGATGAAGATGCCACAGTGGTGCATAATGACATTGATGAATATGAGAAAGACATATTACCTGAGTCATCTGATGTAAAAGATGAAAACGCAGAAGTTAATGATGATATGCTACAATCTGCTTTAGATGATGACATTGTTGAGACTAAAGATGTTCCTGAAGAAGTTCAAGAAATCCAAAACAAAGTTGAAACAGAATCTAAAGCTGAAAATAATGAGGAAGAATCTCATAAGCATGAAATAACTGAATCACCAGTCATAGATCAAAATGTAAGTACTGAAGAAGACAATGTAAATACACAAATATTGTCAAATGAACATAAAGCTGATAGTAATGAAATATTAAAAAATGCTGTTCTTAAACAGTCAGAAACTACTCCAAAAGTTATAAAAACAGACAATTTTAAGGAGCAAGATATTGATAGAAAAGACATTCCAAATTTAAATGTGCCAAATGATAAGCACAATATAAAAATTGTTCCAAATGAATTGATTACATCTTCAGTCAAATAAAAGAATTTTAGCAAATTATATAGTAAAAGAAAAAGGTTATCATTGATAACCTTTTTTATTCAATTAACTTAACCAGATATTTTAACAGCATTAGAACCTATACTATTGAATGTTTCTGGTGCTAAATCTGGAGAACCATACGGCATTTTAGCTATAATATTGTTTTTCATCATATTCAATAATGGTATTAAATCTTGCGCAGTAACAACGTTTTTTACTGGATTATGTCCAAGAGTAATATTTTCAGCATCAAGATTTATAGTTGGTGCATGAAGGTTTATGGCACTACTACTAGATATATTGATTGTTCCGGTGTCATTTATACCACCTGCTTGTGATGAACCTGAAGATATTATAATTTCATTTTCATTCACTTCTATCACATTAGAATTATTCTGATGTTTTAGCTGTATATTTCCATTTGGATCTAAAATTATAGAAGAACCTTTATGATATATCTTAAATCCTGTCATTGGTTGGTATAATACTGCAAGTTCTTCCTCTGAATCATATAATAATACATGTGTGCCTTCATAATCATCTTTAATTTCATTTACTAAAGCAGGATCAACATTTTCAAGTGCCATATATTGTCCAGCGTATACGTCGCTATTTTCAAATGTTACTCTAACGATAGTTCCGATCTTTGGCACATCTAATGAACCACCTCCATTTTTACTAAAAATACTTGAATTCACTGGAGTAAACCATGGAATATTATCGTCATCTAATTCATCAAAAAGACCGTATACACGTATTTTACAACGTCCTGTACGTGTTATGTCATCTATATAAATTACTTTTCCGACATATATATCATGTTCATATATTTTCATATTTAATTCAATTCAGATATTTTATTTTTAGATGCATTTTTGGATGTTGGATTAGATGTATTATATTCTGATAAAATCATTTTAGCCAAAACTCTTACAGCAGTAGAGTCTGGATCAGTCGCAGTTGAATTTGATAATTTATCAAGTACTTTTATAAAAACATTTTCTGAAACGTTTGCTTTTGTTGAAGCATCAAATCCTGCAGAATTTATTGTCTGTCCATCATATATGTTTTTTATTACATTGGATAATGCTACACTAGCAGTAAGAATATTTTTATTCATGACATTCTGTGGAAATTTAGCAATCAATGTATCATCATACATATTTAATGCATATTTTTCTATGTTATTATTTAAGTTAGCTAATGGATTATATTTTCTATAAGATTTATTAGATATTAAATTTTTACTGTTAGTGTATACATTTACCGGTATATTTTTATCATCAGATTTTGTGGTAGCTGTTGAAAGATTTGATAGATCTGTTTTATCGAATGCATAATTTAAAGAACCTTGTATTAATGATTGCATTGCAGAATTTGCTGGAATTTGCATTTGAATACAGTCTTCATCTGTCAACAATTCACCATATTTGCTATTTATACGATTGCGTTTACTTGTGATGGCCTGGTTTTTAGCTTTAGTCGCTATTTGGCTAATATCATAACTTCCTATGTCTTGCGCATCGTGAGGTCTTCTCCATGTCGCTTCATTCTGTAAGTCATCATCACTAATTGCATTAACACTACTGTCATACTCATATGTGGTACTGCCATTGACATAACCAGATAAATTTAGACTACCACTTTGCAGAGGAAACACCATCTTTTCGGTGACATTTCCAATTTTTATTTTTATTGTTGGTTCTGGAGATGCTATTTCAGATTTTGCCGATGAAAGGCTACTAATATGCTCGTTAGAATCTGAAATGTCGAATTCACACATATGACATTCATACTTTATTGTTGGCATAAAATCATTTATTGCATTATCACATAATTTATAAGCATTAGATTTTACAGCACTATTCACACTAATAATTGCATCTATTATACTATCAGCAGCACTAATACCATTTACTACATTATTATTGTTTCCAACTAAACGTACACTAGTAGCTATTGCAGAATTCAACAAATTTCCAGCTTTCGATAATAATGACGGTTTAGCATCACTTAAAGTACTAGAATTCATAAAATTCGTATCAAAATCATATACACCCGGTCTAATTTTATTTGGAATTGCATAAGAATGAAATAAACGTATTTCAGACACATATATGTTTATTCCAAAATATCTCATCATATCAGGTAAGATCCATCTTTGGTACACATCATCCCATGCGATTTTTCTATACATTTGCATTAATGACGTTATTTTAAGATCCAATCCTTCTAAACATTTGATAGTAATAGTAGAATTTTCACTATTAATACGTATACCTTGTTCAGGAGTTACTTTAGTCAATGCGTTCAACCCTTCTATGGATTTGAAATAATATGGATAATTGTCTTGTATATCTTTTAAACCATTTATAAAATCTTTTAATAATTTAGATCTATAATATTCACCGAGATTGTCATTAAGATAATTTGCAGTTGAATAATAATTATTATTTTTATTATTGCTGTCATATGACAATAATGGTTCTGGCATTTTATTGAATCCATTATTGATACCATATGTTTTAGGGTCAACAGTTTTTACATTTTCTTCTTTGTCTGGTCTAAAATCGAATTCTATTCTAAATGTTAAATATGTTGGCTCATCAAACATTTTAGAATACACTTTCGGTGTATAAATAGAGCTTGATGTATTATAAAAACCATTAGTATACCGTTCTCTAATTTCAGAAGATGACATACTTCTAGAAACTATAGAATTAAGTGATCTTAATACCGATGATATAGTTGTAGCACCATTAGATATGTCGTTTGCTCTGCTTATAATAGAATCTGCATTCATTTATCGTTAGTATTTTCTTTAACTTCAGATGGATCTATTTTTATATCTTCTGGTGTTGGCCATTCTTTTCTTTTAAGAGTCATTACTGTTGAAAACTGGCTGAATCCATCTTTATTTACATTCTTTTTGTATTTATAAGTTAGTGAATCTACTATGTAATAGCCAGAAAACATTCTGTTTATTTCAAATCCGTATATACTATTTGTTGAATCAGCAGTTTCACCTTGTTCATAACCGAGAATTACTGGAATTCGTTCTCCTCTCATAACTTGAATACATAAACCATCACATTCGACTTCTATATACATTTTATTAAGTTCTGTGAAGTTCATTTCATTATGTATAGGTGCTCTATTGTAATTCTTATTTACATTACCAGACCAGCGGTTATTACTATCTTTCTGTTTAGCATCATTATCAGCCATTATATATTGGTTTCCTGTCCACGTTGACACTGTATATATGTTCTGCATGTCATAATTCTGCATTGCCATGTCATTTGGTGTTTTTGACTTATCATATGTATTTCTTCCACGCAGAATCATATTGGTCTGTAAGCGTCCTTCATCATATGATGAATAGTTGTCTAGTGTATTGAAACATTCATCTGGCTGTGATGAATATAAGAACTGGTTATGTAGATAAGCATATGATACTTGATTATATCCATTGTAAGTAGATATTCCAGAATTGTTTATTATTTTCCATTTCATAATATAAAATGGTGTTTTACGGAAACCTACATAATTTGAAAACATTTTAACAGTCAATGGTGTATGATCTATATCATGTGAATCATCATTTGCTAAACATTGGTAGTTTTTAACATTCGTTTGGAACACAATGTCGATGTTATCATCGCGCTGGTTTAAAAATTTATTCACATTGACAAAACATACATTGTAGAAAAAATCGATCCAGCAGTCAAAAAATGAAACTGTATCTTTCCATGAATGATTTTTAACATCTATCATAAAATCAGTGACACGTGACATGCATATCCAATTCTGTATGTCATCTGTATCTTCAGGATCATTATAAGCGAATCCTAATTTGAATCTTTTAGCGATTTCTTTAAAAACGTGTTTAGATGTACCAATATAACCCATTATGTTATTGTCAGAATCGATTCCTGGTATAAACATTTTTCCAAAAACTCTAAAAGTGTTTTCAGAATCTCTTTTTTGGTTTACATAACATGATGTTATTAAAAAATCAATGCGGATATAATTTAAAGCATCTGTTGGTGGTCTAACAAATATTGACATTATGTCTCCATCTTTAGGAATGTCTTTTTTGACATTGTCTTTTGTGAATGTTTTTATAATCACACTAGCAGTTGGCAATAGACCTGATGAATCTAACTCTACTGATACTATCCATTTACCATTATAAACACTATCATTTATTCTAATCATAGGATATGATGTACCAGATATTGATTCATCAGCTATATAAGTATTTCCACCAACATTACTTGGTAATTTATAAAATATAGACAACTCATCAAATTTTATGTCTTTTTTGACAGTTGGATCTTCTATTAATCTATTAATCTCACTTCCTTCATTTTGGTATACAACAGAATTTAAACCGCATGGTGAATTGAATGAACTGTTCAATACATATTTTGCCATTATTAAAATTAAATATTATTTTTAATGGCAGCATTTAAGAATTGTCCAAGTGTGACACCATTTTTAGCACAGTCTACAATATTAGATGATGTGTCGTTCGAACCATTCACATCTATCATATTATCTGTAGATGATGTGACAGTTGGACCAAAATAAATCTTTCCATTGATTATTTGTATGCCGCTCTTTCCTTTATTAGCCATATTAGGTTCAATATAGCTATTAGTGGAATCTGACAAGTTGAAGTTTTCTGAAGAGGTGTTTTGTGATGCAGATGATGGAACATCGACCGTATTTTGGTCTGAACCAATCTGAGAAGGAATTTTACTTTTGTCTATGTACTTATGATAATTCTCTATCAATTTATAATTGCTGTCATTATCTGTTCCATTTGTATTTCCTGCAGTATAGACTGAATCATCTTTTTCATGATCATCTAAGTCTTTTACATTGTAATATACATTAGAAAATGATGGTGCTATGATAAAATCACCTTCTTCCAATGAAAACGGATTATCAATATTTGAGTATTTTAAAATTATTTCAGTATATTTGTTTTCACCATATAAGCTTGTTGAAATTTTGTCCGGACGCATTTCCATGTCTTTAGAAACTCTATAATATGAGCATAATTCATCACCCATAGAATTGACATTTATGAAAATTGATTCAGTCAAGTCTTTAAGCAAAACTCCTTCTGAATTTTTATATGTATTTTTTTCTTCTAAAACTTTTGAAAACATTAATAATTAAAATTGTTTTTTAAAGTATGTGATGCATAAATTTATTTGAAATAGTGTATGATGTTATAACAGTATTGACATTGTTTTGAATGGTAGTATTCGTAAAGGACGAGAAATCATTTGGATTGTAATTTCTAAATATTTGATTATAATCAGTAGAATTTATTATGTTTGTAACACTGGTTTCATCTATATAATCAGTTCCACTCGGTACTAAAATACCATATGACGGATTATAATTAAATGTGCCCTTATCTTTATTATTTTTACCAGTAACATTGTCGACAGTAGTTTCATAATCTGCACTAGATTTGAATTTGTCTGAAAGAATGTATATTCTACCAGCGCCTCTATTGAACATCGATTCTGCAGCATCTTTATCTCGCCCCATTCCATGTTTTAAATGAACTGTGCATTTAAAACTTATTGGAAAATCATCTGGACCAAGTTCATTAGAAAATTCATATTCAGCATCTTCGACTATAAGATTTCCTATCATCGCTATTGGATTTAATGGATTTCCAATTGTCAAATGCCAATCACCAACTGGGTCTCCTGTCAATAATGCATGAGCAGATGTTAGCCATGGAGCGTTTGTTCCCTTTACCCATTTTGCAGCTAATGCTCTACCTGCTGTTCCTGCTATTTTTTCTAAATAAAAACTGCTCTTACTACGTTTCTCCTTTGCTTCTTTTGACTCATCTTTACCAGAACCTGTCACACTAGAAACAAGGTCTTTCGCCATTTGACATACACCATCTAACAAATCTTTTACTATACCTCCAATGAATGAAAAATTATTACTATTGAATACTCTTCTAAACATAGAATTGAACATTCCGTCTTTACCAAACAATCTTCCGGAATACAGCTTATTCCATTCACTTAGATTTCTCCATGGATAAATTGCCGGATGTTCTTGTCGGTATCGCCTTGCACCACCAAAAAATTGTCCAGATGATCCTGTCATTGCCATCATATTAGCGAACAAATCTAACATAATAGCTTTATTGTTAATTCCTGCTATTGGTCTAGCTACATATTCAAATGTCACTGATAAATTATCTTGTGTGAATTTCAACCCTCTTTCACGACGCTTGACAGAATTTATGACATTTATCGGGCCAATGATTCTATTTTCATAAGCACCACCTTGTGCATACGGGTCTGGTGGCCAACCTACTGCATTCAGAGGATTAATTGTTTGAGTGCCTTTAAGGTCTCCCAACACACCAAGTATTTCTGCCATTTTTCCTATTCCGGATGACAGCCAGCCATCGCTATTTATCATTTCAGAAGCTTCAGTCTGTGTAGATGATGAGATCCAAACATCTTGCGATACATCACCCCAGTTATATCCAATCGTAAATTTTAACAAATCCGATAAAGTGTTGCCTGTACCTTCTCCAAAATATGTGACAGCTGTCACTAATGGAGAATATGGAGCAGGTGATTGAAACGGTGAAGGTAAAGATGCGGTTGTTGTTTCTGCTTTGTTACCGCTTGAAGCGTCAATTTGTTTTGTTATCTCATCTGAACCACCAACAAAATTATTTGGTTCAACATTATCTGTAACAGGATTTGGATATCTACGAAGTGTTATCATTCTATTGTTCTGGATCTTATTCCAATATTTGCAATAAACAAAATCCGTAAATGCATATGGAAATCTACCTCTAGAATCTTGCATTCCGAAATTTATAATGTCTAGTGTTGTTGGATTTTTTGCATAATTTTCAGTGTTATCCGTCCCATTTACCTCATACCATTTTCTTTTATTGGATTCATCAAAAACATTTGATGTGGAATCTTCTTCTAAATCAATAGTATTATCACTACTATTTTTGCTGATCTCAGCCTTACCTATTATTGAACTTCCATATAAACGTAATAAAGCATACGGATGAATCACTGAAAAACCAGCACTATACATTTTTGCTAAATTATTATTAGTAGTAATGGTTTTTATAGCTTCTATGCGTTTTTTAGTCATATCAAGATGTTTATCCAGATTGTTGTTTGGATTGTCTGGACCTGTATTTAAATTATCTACTAAATCTTGATGAGACTGTATTAATGATTCTGGAGTTTCAAAAAAATCACCGACATATGATAATTTTTTTACAAGAGGTTGTATGACATATGGTTTTTGTTCTTTTGTAGCACTATTTGTAGCTTTTATGTTTAAAATTTTTAAAATTCTAGAATCAGATATTGAATCAGATATTAATGTTGCCATAATTATCGCTGTACTCCTGTGTAAGGTTTATTTAAAGGTGTGTCTGCGCTATCATTTATAATAGCATGTGAGTCATATGGTGTATTGTATGTCACAATATCAGTTATTTGCTTATCAAGTTCTTTATTGTACACATTATATAAACGGATATTTGTCATAAGTACATTAGATGATTTAATGCAATAACTATAAATATCTTCTTTTATGATAGATGTCTGTATATCATTTGTTCCGCACAAATGTTTCAATTCTGGTTCTCCATCAAATATATCTAATGAGAGAGTTTTTCCAAAATTTATTATTAAAGCGTACCATTTTCCACACTTTAATTTAAAATTCGTTTGGATCAAAGTTTCATTTATTCCATCGTTTACTGAAATAAAATTGTTTCCTTTTAATTGGATGTTGTATGAATTATTGTTTCCTTCAGCATTCAATAAATTTATCACATTGTCTTTTCTTATAATGTAACCTGTCATGGATGTCCAATTTTTTATAGATCTAGAAAGAGCTTTTATTATATTTGGATTAACAGTTATTGAATATTTTTCTGAATCACTTACAATACCACATATGATGATGTTTCCTCTTTCTATGATCACATTAGTTCCAGCTTCTAAGCGTTTTCCAGAATAACTATTTATATATATGGTATTTCCAGTTGGAACACCAATTTTATTCACATCTGTAGAAAGAGCTTTTATGTTAGTATAATTTGAATATTCTTTTATATTGATCCATACAGAATAACATCTTTCAGAATCAGATGTCAATGTATCTTTTTTATTATATGAAACGCAGACATCATTATTTGACAACTGCATATCATAATATGTTCTTGCTACAATATGTCCATCGATTATAAGGTCATTAGAGATGATATTTGTGACCGCTTTATTAGTTATTAAAGAATCATCAATATGCTGTCTAGAATTGACCTTATGTTCATCTTTTACTGTTGTATTATATAATGAAAGCTGTTTATCATCTATGACATTATCTATCACATTCTGTATGTCTTCACCAAATCTTTTATATAAATTTGTTGTATTTTGATCTATAGATTCTTTTAGATTTTCACCAACAATTCTACTTCTAGTCGGTTTATATACAGAACAATTCACTTTAAATGATGTTATTTGTGCTGCTATCGACTTGATTGGAGACATACTTACGACTTCAACTAATTTATTAGATATTGGAATGAAAACTATATCTCCTCTCTGTGGTAACGAGCCGTCATTCTTTGTGATTTTGTCCCACGTCTCTTTAGCTATTTCTAATGTTAGAGGCACTTGATATTCGATGCCCATAATATTATAGCTAATTGTCGCATCATCATATCCAGCATCACTATAAATCGCTTTGAATGTCAATGGACAATCTTCTACTCCAAACAAAGTATAACTTTGGAATATGACATCTTGACTTCTTTTATCTGGAATCGCTCTAAACCACATCACTTCTATACCAGCTGTTTCTGCAGCTGCTGCATTTAAGTGTAATGCTAGTTCTTTGGCAAAAATAGTCGCTGCTTCTTGAACAGATAATGACATTAATATACATTTTTCTATTTTTATATTTATTAGATATGTCTATTTATGATAATTTTTATGTTTTATGTATATAATTTTTAAGATTTATAATGTTATGATAAAAGCGAGATTGACACCAGATGATAAATGGATTGTTGTAGACTGTTCTGAAAAAATAGAACGTAGACAATTAGAACTTAGTATGTCTAAAAAAATAAACAATTGGTTTATCATAAAGAAAAAGTGTCCATATGCGAATGTGAATGAATCATTTATGAACAAATATGGAATGATTCCTGTTGGTTTGTGGATGGAACTTATTAAAATATGTCAAAAATATAACTTATCGATAGAATTCCAAGAAGATTTTAACTGCAAAATTAAAAATTGTAATATAACCAAAGAAGATTTTAGTAAGTATGTCAATGATTTATTCAAGAAATCGTCTTTGACACCAATGCAATATCAGATTGATGGAATCTACAATATTTTATCATATAAAAATTGCTGTGTAGAAGTTTCAACTAGTGGTGGTAAAACATTGATGACATACATTTTATTTAAATATGTCACGGAAGAACTTGGTATTAAACATATTTTATATGTTACACCAAAAACTGTCTTGACTACACAGTCTGCAGAAAAGTTTGAAAAATATGATAAAGACAATGGTTTAGAAACTCTTTGGACGTATGGTGAAATTCATGCTAATGCTAAGAAAAAAGAAACATATGACGAAACGATTGTATTTGGTAATTTTCAATCATTATGTAAAAAGAAATCAGATTTTTTCGAAAAATATGAAATGGTGATAATGGATGAAGCACATCATGCTATTTCGAAAAGCTGTAGAAATATTTTGAATAAGTGTGTCAATGCCAAATATAAAATTGGATTGACTGGTACATTTCCAAAAGAAGATACATATGACAATTTTGTGATACAGTCATATATTGGACCAGTTGTTTATAGGCTGTCATCATTTGATCTAATCAATAAAGAGAATTTCGCTACACCAGTATTTGTCAATGTCTTTGAACTTGATTATCTAGACAATGAACATAAAGAAGCTTTATACAATCTTAGAGTGAATAAAGATAAAGATGATCCTACAGCTGGAAATAAACTGCTTTCATTGGAAAAGACACTACTACATGAAAATTGGCAAAGATTCAAATACATCTGTGATATGGTAAAAAAGACAACAAAGAATTCATTGGTTATATTTTCAGATGTACAGAATGATTATGGAAAACGCATTTACAACAATCTAAGAGAACATTCAGACAAATCAGTTCATTATATAGATGGAAGTACTCCTACTAAAAATAGAGAATTGATAAAGCAGATGATGGAAGATGATGATGAAGGCAATACGATAATCGTCGCATCAATGGGATGTTTTACAGAAGGAATCGATATTGCTAATATGTTCAATATATTTTTAGTAGAAACTACAAAATCTGATACTATATTAGCACAACTGCTTGGACGTGGAATGAGAAGACATCCAAAAAAGGATAAAACTATAATGATAGATTTCGTAGATGATATGAGATACAACAAGGGTTATTATTCTGAGAATTATTTATACCGACATGGTAAAGAACGGCAAAACATATATAAAAAACGAGGTTTTCCATGTAATGTATTTCAGATAAAGTTCGACAATCTAACAAGCAATTCATTAGTTGAATAAATAATTAATTAAATATTATTGATCAATAAAAATGAAAGTGGTAACAAGAAAAAATAGACTTTATGAAGAAAATGAATTATATGATCAAATGAATGACATTTTTCTAAATGCCGAACAGGAGAGCAATGATAATGATTTGTCTTCTTTTAGTAATGCAGAAAGTAATGATAAATGCAATACATTTATTTTGAATTTTATATGCAAGCTTGAAGGTTATAGAATAAGATTTAGAGAATATCATTGGTCAGCCAAAACTATGACATTGCATAAGTTATGTGATGATATTATGTCATCTTTACTTGATTATGAAGATCAGATTGCTGAAGAGTTCCAAGGACTCATAAATTATAGGATACAGCCAGGAACGATTAGACCCATACTTATAAAAGATGCAAGTGCTGGAATCAACAAGACTTTACAAATATTGTTAACGGATATTATAACATTTAAAAAACAGATCAAAAGCTGTGGAGATGACAATTATGATGGCATGTTGAATATTATTGATGATATGATTCATAAAATAAACACATTCAAATATTTAGGATCATTCGATTGATAAAGTGACATATAATAAAATATTTTATCTATTTTTATTTAAAATAGAATAATGTAAAAGTTGTTTTGATATAATATTAAAGCAACTTTATTTAATATGCAAGAACATTTATATGCAGATTTTGAGATCGATTCAGACGATATGTTTGTTGTTACTCCAGAAGGAAATAAATTCACATTTTCATCAGAATCATATAATGAAGATCATGAACCAGAATCTATCATTGATCCAACATCACATAAAGAATATATTGTAGTTTTCAATGAATAATATATCTAAGCTTGGTCTTGGAATAATAGCATTTGAAGGGCTTGAACATATAAAAAATATTACATATGAATTAAGAAATTTGTGTGATATAATAATTATATGTTTACAGAAATATTCATATCATGGTATTGAAATTTCACAAGATGATATAGATGAAGCTTATCTATTGAAAGAGTTTGGATATGTTGATGATGTGATTTGGTTTGAACCGCATGACAAACATGCAAATGATGATGAAAAGATTGTTCCAAGACTAATTGAAACAGATAAACGAAATTTTATTTTAGATTATTTAGAAACAAATGGATGTTCACACAGTATCATAATAGATTCAGATGAATATTATGATCATTGTGATTTTAAAAACGCTATAGAACTTGTAGATAAAGAAAATTATAAAATAACATACTGCCAGTATTTGAATTATTATAGAGATTATAGACATTTGCTTATTTGGCCATTTTTATGTTATGTTCCTTTTGTAGCATCTTCTAAATATAGATTCAATTTTAAAAGTTCTTCATTCAATAAACCATCTGACCCGACTAGAAGATATGAAATTCCATTAGAAGATAATACAGAATTTAAGATTTTAGATTTTAATGTAATTAAAATGCATCATCTTTCTTGGATTAGAAAAGACATTACTAAAAAGATAGACAACTGGTCAGCGAAAAAATATTTTAAAAATTATAATAACTTATGTAAAAATATTTTAGATAGGTATTATAATTATAAAGATGGACAAAATGCTATAATAATGTTCAATGTTCCTTATAATAATGTCGCTGTAGATGTTTTAGATAAGCAGTATATTCATCCGAAATTCACATTGAATGAATCTATAAAGCAATTAGATTATAATGAAAGTAGCAGTATTGATAATGTCAGCCAATGCTGAACCTAGTTTAAGAAATGTTGAATGTATGCGTAATACATTCATACAAATGACGAATGAATTACATGAATCTGGAAAGCTAACACATATTTATGATTTTTATAATTATTACTGTAATGACGACTGTAATGATGATATGTCATATGATATTATAAATGCAGACGAACATTATAAAGAAATTTCTATACATTTAAAAGAATCTATATATCATACATATGAGAAGACAGTAACTGCTTTAAAAGCTATCATAGATTCATATGATTGGATAATACGCATAAACATTTCATCATACATCAATATTAAGCTGTTAGATAAATTCATTTCCATCGCAGATGAAAATATGATTTACTGCAATGCGATTAATAGCATTATAAATGATAATACTTATTTGAATGAACTTTATCCACGTGGTGATTTTATCATGTTTAGCAATAAAACTTTACATAAAATTATTCCACATATGAATAAATTCATATTTTGTGATCATTCATTAGAAGACCGGATAGATGTCACACATGTAGATGACTGCTTGCTTGGATGTGTTATTATAGATACTTTTGGAAGAAGTTATTATAAAAAATTACAATTGATTAATTACAATTATATACCATACAATAATGTCGATACAAAACATTATAATGAATATGCTATAGCGTCAAGAGTAAAAACTCTTATTCCAGGTGTGAATTATTCTGGATATTCTTGGAAAGATAATGAATTTAGAAAATTTGATGTCTTAAAAATGAAAAAATTGAATGAGATAGTGCAGCAATGTGAATATAATGATATTTCTTTAAATGATATTTTGGTTGATGAAAAACATCAACGGCCAACATTGTTTGTTAGCATGACTAATGTGCCAATTAAAACATTTAAAGAATATCTTAGTAGAAAAAATAAAGGAGAAAATTAATTTTCTCCTTCTTTTTATCTTGTATATGTTTCTGAAACGCTAGTTTCTCCTAGATATATTTTTGTTATGTTATTTATAGATTTTTTATAATAAGCTAATAACTTAATTTGGCAATTGCTTGCTACACCAATTGGCAAATTTATAGTTTTATTAAAAACGTTGTTTATGAACTTATCATTGAAATCTTTAATCACAAATGTACATGGGAAAATGTTCTCATTATTGAAATTCAAATTTCTATCGAATAATGATGAGTCACCATTTATATGTTCATTCTTTTTTTCATTCGACTTAATCCATTTATCACTTAAACAAGATGATGTGATTGAAGCGAAAACATTTGAATTATGATTGTCTAATTCTGCGATTATTTTATATTTGTCAAGTTCATTCGCAGATAATGCTGATGACATAGTGAATGATGTTATTGTCGCGTTCACTTTGTTCACTTCTGCCTTTTCAATAACATCATTGACTTGTTCATTGTCATTTAAACCAAATATTGGCAGCTTTGAAACACTTTCTTTGTCATCAATCGTCTGGATTAAATTTATAGAATGATCTGAATAATCTTTTTCAGAAATTTTTGAAGTGTCAAAATATGGCAAATCTCCAAAATTATAAGTATAGTTGACCAAAAATCCGTTTGAAATGTTTATGTCTGTCACATGCTCATCAGATGTTATTAGTGAATCATCATAATTTAAATATACTTCAAACTCACAAACATACATATCATTTGATGTATATTCACGTAAAAATGAAAGTTTATTTAAAAGAAAGACACTATTTGCATAAATATTTCCAGCTTTGCTTGGTACATTTATAGATGCATATATTGGTGATAAACTATAATATGTTGGAGTGTTGACATTTTTTTCTAAAAATGATAATGCAGATTTATTTTTATCTATAAATAGAGAAACTACACCATTTTCACATTTTATATCATTGAATACATAATTCTTTCTATATCTAATACCATATTGTCTATCAACTATACCATATGGATGAATTTCTGGTGCATTTTCATTTGATTTCAATATAATGTTGTCTTCTTCTAATGAAGCAGCATCATATCCATATTGTGATAATGTATTCAAATCAATGTCATATGTGTTCAACATATCACAATTTATAGTTATTTCGTTAATATTGATTTTATCATTTATTGGTTTATGTGTGTTTGTGTCTTTAATGCATAATTTTATACAAAAACCTTTAAAATCTTGAAAATTTTTATTATTACTTACAGATTTTGTGACATGCAATGGTTCTTCTATGTTGTTTACCAATGATTTGAAATATCTACTACTAGAATCATCACAAGATTTATAGTCAAATAGAGTTTTTACATAATTAACATAATTGTCATGCTCTTCGTAATATGAAAAAGTGACTCCCTGTGATTTTGGTGTCGGTATTATACTATTCTGTTCATCTGTATAACTAAATTTTGAACAATTTAAATTCGCATTGAACGGATTGCCATTATCATCTTTCTTATAAGATTTGAACAGCATTTCTGATTTCCTGTTTATGTATGACAGTTTATAATATCCAGGCCATTCTGGAATTTCAGTGTCAACAGAAGAAATTGATATATTTAGATCTAATGTATCAGGAGAAAATGATGATAAAGCAAGAGTGTCGAACAATTTCAAATTATATATGTAAGTATGTTCTTTATTATCTTTAGTTTCTTTGAATGAAAACTTATAAGTATTATTTTCTTCTGTAATGTCTACTTTATGAATTAAATATAAATTCAATTTATCATTTCTATTTTCTAACACTAAATCATTATCTAGTGGAGTATACTCATTTATTAAAAAATGAATATACTCATTAGTATTCATATTAACATAACCAGTTCCAACAGTGACATCTGCAGGTAATTGTAGATTAGTTTCATTATTAAAATAAACATTATATGCATTGGATGAATAGAATGTCATTCTACCTCGCTTTGCAGTTTTTAATATTATTTCAGATTCTCCTGCTTGTTTTCCAGAAACTGTAACTCCTGGCAAACCATCTATATTATAAATGTTCATGTTATTCTTCTTTTATGTTAATATTTTGGTATATCTCTATAACGTGGTGTAAGTATCTGCTCTGTACTACTTGAACTGTTATAATCACTAAATTCTTCAATATTAGAAATATACATTTTTACATCTGGTATTCCAGATAAATTTGATGGTATTGTGTTGACATCATCAGTCTGCATTTCATTCAATGAAGCGTTATCATCTACTAATTTACTATCAATGAATTTATAATACATATTGTTAATCACTCCATCAGCAAAAATTGATTGTCTATGTAAGCTGTTTAAATACTCTGATAATTTGTATTTTTTACCGTATGTTTGATATTCATCATTTTGCAGAGAAACTGGTGTTGTGTTATAATCCAATTTTAATGAACGGATATTTTCAATTAGTGATAATCCAATTTCTATAAAATGTTTTTTATTGTCATTAATACCGAATTCAGTCAAATCTATTGTGACATTCGCTACACCAGCATTAGCTATTCTTACGTTATCATCTGATATATGATTTTCATATGTTGGTGGAATAAATTTTATATAATAATTTATACACCCAATTTTACCAACACTGGAATCATCTGGTGTGTAATTGTAATCTATCAATGGTATGTCAGGACAACCAATATAGACAATAGAATTCGGGTAATAGACTTTATCTCCAGTTATTAAATTTTTTACTTCTCCCGCAAATGAAGAGTATGGAGTAAATGATATTGTGATAGAAATTTTCTTGACACCTGTAACAAAAAGTTTATATGTTCTATTTCTATCACTTAAAGTGTAATCGTTATTATTGTGACTAAATGCTAATACATTCTCTTTGGTCTCATTAATGTCAGATAAACGATAATGATCTATAATATCTTTATCTGGTAATGTATCTTGCATTGTAAAATTATGTGCTAAGTGATAAGCTAAACCTCCAGCATTAGTAAAATAAAAATTAGCGTACATGTCATTTTCTGACATTTTGAAATCTTGCGGTGTTTCATTATTGAACATTACATATGATATGAATGGATAAAATAATGAATTGTCATTTTTATTTTTTAAATATGTCGCCGGTGGATATTCGAATATATTTGCACTCCATTTTACTATGTCAGTTGTTTCAATTATGTAATCATTTTTAACGTTTGTATCTTGATTATTATTGTTATTCTTTAATGTGATATCATCAACATTCAATCTAAACATTTCTCCAGTTTCTTTGTCTAGAATCTCAACATATGCATAACAGTTGTTTCTAATGACATATGACATTATTATAGAAATCGATTTAGATGATAACCCATTATTAGAAACACCATCATATGAAAGTAGTTCTTTTAATGTTTTGTTTAAATGTTCATCTGGAGTAATGACAGATAAATCATTCCATTGATTTTTTTCTTCTAATGAATCTTTTATTTTTTGCATTGTGATAGATGCCATATCACATTTTGTCAATGAATCTACACAATTGAACAATAAACGGTTTTCAATGAAAATTACATCTGATGCTGCATTATTGTAATGTTCTAAAACTCTACCATCTGGAAGTATAAAAACATATTTGAAGTTGAATTTAGAATAATCAAATGATGATTCGAAATTCAAATCAAATTTGATATAATTACCATATAGTTTATCTGAATTGCTATCATTATGAATGAATTTATATGATGTCACATCATTATTTATAAACACATTCTGTGTTTCATTTTTTATCTTTGCGGAATTATAATATTTTGTTGTGCAGTATACATTAAAATATTTGATGTTTTTCGCGAGTTCAGACTTTACTTCAACATCAAAATCACAAGATTTAAGCGACAAATCTTCGCCCAAATAATAAAAAGATCCTGTAGAATCAATAATAATATCATTCGGTTTATAATTTATTCTGTCATTTTCATTTTTTACCAGAATATCATTATTTGAGAGCGGCTTACCAGATTTTATAAGAGAATCTATTTTAGATAATGTAGATTTGTCAGATGTGAAAATATTAGAAAAATCTATAGATGAATAGTACACCGAAGAACCAGTTTCTCCTGTGTTCGCATTTGTTCCATCTTGCCCGTAAGCTGCACATCCAGGTTTATATGTTGGAATATAACTATCTGTAGTATTTACAAAATATTCATTCATATGTAAAATATTTTTTTCTAATATATGAATATTTATTTGCTAAAAATGTTTCTTACACTGGCAAGAAACATTTTATTTTTATTAAGATAATAGATAATAGTATTTAATTTATTAGTAACAGAGTTCTTGATTCTATAGCGACTTCTGAAACAATTGTCTTTTTTGTTTTTAAATTCGTAGCAATCAAATAAATCTTGTTGTCTGAATTAGTTAGATACTCCAATAGTTCATCTTTAAATTCATTTGATTCAGATATGCTAGAAAAATATAAAGAGTTTCCACTTAAAAGATTTGTAGTCGACTTGAAACTATGCTTAGAATATTGTAAAATATCACAATTATCATTTTTATCCAAAGCTTTTTGTATATCAGTTTCTGTAAATACATCTAGGCTTCCTCCAGCAGAATGTGCAGGATACCAACAATTGCTGTCACATCCTAGATCAAAATCCTTTTTTATGTGTTTAGTTTCTCCTGAATCATATGTATGTATGATGATGTCACTTTCTAAATAACTTGATCCATTGTTCGCTTGTATAGATTTTATATAATTGTCTTTTAAAACTTTCGCTTTTACTATAGAATCATTATCGTTGTCATCAGGCTTGTTTATTGTTTTTATATTATAGTGAATATCACCCAATTTTATATCAGTAGAATCGCTTTTGTTTATATTAGAATTCAACCACATCCATCTATTTTTGTCTAATGTGCATTTTATGTTATTGCCAGATGGATGTATTGTATCAAAATTAAAATCTGTGAAACAATAGTCCTTTAAATCTAACAACACATTTAAATTCATTTCATCATCTTCATGTATTAGAGCTAAATTACTAATTTCTATTTTTTTAAAAAATGATATGTTTTTACAATCAGAGTTGTCTAATAATGGACCTTCATTAAAATCGATTGCTTTATCATTCGCTAAATATATTTCTAATGAGTATGAATATTCAGAAGTCAAATCATTAATGTCGACATCATCATCTACTGTGCAAGCAAATTTAAACCATTCACATTTATTACTAAAATACTCCTGTTCTAACGTTTCATTATCAATTGATTCTGTGTAGAAATTATAATTTTTATCTAAATTAGAATTTTTTAAAGAATGATTTGGATAACAAGATTTTATATAAGAATTGTATGTTCTTCCAAATATACGTTTATCTGATATGTTATAGATAATGATTTTCTTTGGAGCTTGGCTTTTATTTGAATTGGCAAATTTTCCAATTTTGACTATATCATAAGAAAAATTTTTAAATAATGATTTATCAGATGAATTAGTTATTTTATAACATGTTCCAGAATTTGAAATTATCAAGTCATTCGTTTTATACATAGATGATTTATAATCATCATCTAAACTTGTATTTTGTGATGTGTTTAAAAGCTGATTGTTTTCAATTTTTTGAAGAGTCAATTCTAGATAATATGTGTTATCTATATCATAATCTATAAAATGAACACTGTTTCCATTTTCTCCAGTTTTACCAGTACTACCATCTTTACCTCCAAACACAAAGCCTGGAGCATATGATCTATTCATTTTATTTTTATATTTAAAAACTACTCCCATAAAATATTAAATATTGATTGTCATTTTTGCATAATATGTGCATCTATCATTAGGATAAATGTACATATAATATTTACCATTCTCATATTTTATTTCATTTTTATAGTTAGAACATATTTCAGTATCATCTTCAGTATATTCAGAAATAAAATTATATGATTTTAAAAGCGTATTAGTTTTTCTTAGTTCAAATTTGAAGTTGTTGTCAATGGTTATAAAATTAAGAATATAATTCTTTATATATTTCATTTTATAATCATTGTTCTTTAATTTCAATTTATTCCAAGATTTATTGAAACCATCACTATACAAAATATAGTACAACAAACTTTCTGATATGTCTAATTGTATATAATTATCAGAGTTTGATATTGTTGTATTTTTCCACAGTGTTATTTCTATGCTTTCAGTGTTTTTATTGTCATGTGATACAATGACACCTTTAGAATTCAAAAATGATTTAAGCTCATAACCAATCGTATAACCTTTAACCTTTGAATAAATTTCATTATTTTTAGTATTCTTTTGTAGAGAATATTTTCTAAATATCGAATTGTACCACATATCATTTATAACACTAACATTATGTCTGACATCATGTGCGAATCTAAAATATGTTTTTTCTTTATTGTCGGAATCTCTCAAGTAATAATCATTTTCATCGCTTATTTTGTTTAACCACTGTTGTGACAATGTGTTTATGGAATCTATAGTAATATTAGCAGAATTGAATGATTTTCCAAATGTTTTATTTAATGTGGATATAGAAATATTATATTCAGCATTATCATCTGATGATATGTTGTAATTAAATGACAATACATCTTTCATTACTGGTTCTCCATATGTAGACTGCACATATATTCCTTTTGGCGTTTCATTGAAATCTTTATCTGATTCGGATTTCCAATGTCCAGGCCTATTTTCAATAGTATATAAAATTGGATTGACTATAGAAACTGTCAATAATGAAAGAGATGAATAATCATATAAGCCATTCGACGTTTTTATGAAAACATTACAATGTTGTAAATCAGTTTTTAAATCATCTGATGTTCTAATATTAGATTCTATGTTTTTAACACTATTTGTGTACAGTAATGATTCTGTACATTCTAACATATCATTTGTATAATAATCCAATAAGAAATTTGATGCTATACTATTTATGTCTTCACTTATGATTCCATCATTTCTCCAAATAAATGGATTTCTTAAACATAATTTATTTGGATATAATTTAAAATACTTTTTAAGAGTTTCTAATTTACCAGTCAAAACAACTGGAACATATTTAGTATAATTTGTTGAAACATCGACATTAATATTAGATAATACTACATAAGCTGTGTATTCATTATCACTTTGTAATAATGAATTAGTTCCGTGTTCATCATAGTCTAACAACGCATATATGTTATTAGAAATCTGATCGTTTTTTAATGTCGTTAGCTTAACATCTGAAATCGAATTTTTATAATTCAAGCGAGTTTCAATCAAATTGTTGAATAAATTGTAACTATTTTTTATTTTATGAGCAGAATCATATTTGACACCATAATTCAACAATGCACAGTTTGAATACCACACTAATGTTATTTCTTTTGTTATTTCATCTATAAATAGCTCTGACTTACTTTTAGACAATGAATTATAAGGCATATTGATAAAAGCAGCTGTATAACCATTGTACTTCGACAAGTCTATAATATGTTCATTTGTAGATGATATTTTAAATTTTATTCCACCAGATATGAATTCTATAGAATTTATGCCGCCATTATAAACCAATGACAGCTTATTCACAAATGAATCTTTATTATTCAAAATATCATCAAATGACAACTTATCTTTTAATAATGAGTCTTTAACATAATTTTGGTAATCATCATTTATGACAGTATCATCTAAAGAATTGGTTATGTATTTGTTTTTGAATAATGGATCTGCATTGTTTATAGTTTTTTCACATAAAACACCGAGATACATATCATAATTAGCTTTATCCATATTGACAGATGAATCTAACAATGAATTGTTTTTAGTGTCATTCACAACAAAATATGAATCTCCATGAATATTAGTATCATACATTATTCTCATATCTTTTATTCTAGAATCTGTTCCAATACTTTTCCACTTACATATGTATTGTGCTAAGAAAGGAGAATATGACAATCTATTTGTAGAAGAATATTTTTTGCTTAGAACATTTGAAATCGGTTTATCATATGTCGATTCATCTGCAATATCATCAACAATATAATCATACAAATTTTCTTCAGTCTTGCTAGTTATTGGTAGACTTGAATCAAACACATCAGCAGCATTTTCATATATTATAATATCGTTTCCAAAAATACTAGAATCATTTAATAAAGAATCATTATCTACATCGCTATCATTTCCAATGTCTTCATTATCTTTAATTTTACTAATATTGTTGAAAAATGTTGTTTCTGTGAATTCACCTGCTGCACCAACTGGAGAATTATCATATAATAAATTTTTTCTATTGTCTAATATATCGAAATCATAATCTTTAATTTGGAATATAGAACATATACCAGCATTCAATGGATATGCAGTGTATAATGAAAACGCATTATTTTTTAAAATCGGCGATTTTAAATTCAATAAATTGTAATTTAAATTGTTGTATGATTTTATATTTTTGAACTTAATAGCATTTAATGATATGTTTTCATAGTATTCATCTACATCTGCATTAGAATTAGAATTTGAAAATAGATTTAAAGATACACCATCATATAATTTAGAATTATTATCTGTATCGACATACAATAACGTTTTATCAAATATATGTTCATCTGCTATATGTGTTTCATATAGTATGTCAGTGTCATCAATAATAGTGCTGATATTTAGGAATCCACATATATAAGCCATCCTATTTCTCAAAACCTCAAAATCAATAGGATATAGATAACTATATGGTTTATTCTGCCATATAGTATTAGAGACATAAAGTATGGTTTTCTTTGGATTTATTGATCCAAAGAATGTCAAATTGTTCTGCTCATCATCAGAATTCAATACATATGTGTTGTCTTCATTTGTAAATCCAGATTTCGAACATATTTTTTCAAATATCATGTTGTCATCATATGAACATAATGACATCACATTGTTTAGCAATTTATAAGATATGAATCTATCATTTGCTCCAAATTTTCTAAAAGCATAGAACAATTGTTCTGTTTCATCATTCACATAATCGTTATATGTCTTTAAATCTGAAACATATATAGAATCAACATCATCTAATGAATCTAAAAATTCTTGTATTTCATATGGATGCTGCACGTACAAGCAAATACGTTTCAATGTATATCTAGTATTCAGATATCTATAATAATTTGTCGTTACATCACTTAAGTTATGATTGTCTAAATATGTTCCCTTATTGTTGTCATTAAGTTCTCCAATAATGACTTCATATATTGTGTTTTCTGTTTTATCAATTATTCTGTAGTGTTCACCAATATTGAATAATGAATTTACTGTTAAATGTATATATGATTTGTATTTAGTCTTGACTGCACTTAATGACGTATTTAAAACACTTCTAAGAGGTTTTAATTTAAAATTGTCTATCACACTCGACACGGAAGAATCATAGATACTTCCATTGAGCCGAATAAAATCGTCATATGTCGTTAAACCATATATTATATTGCTAAGATTCGTTTTATTCAATTCTGTTTTTACCGGAAATGAATGAATTCCTTCTATATCGAATACATAATTTCCATTTTCATCATTTCCTATACATGAAAATGTATTCGCTTCTTCATTAACTTTGACGTATAGACCGAAATATGTGTTTATAGAAAATAAATCTTGCGACTCATCATTGAATAAAAATTCAAAATTTAATATATTTTTGCTTACTATATGGTTTCTCTCAAATCCAGATGAATAGAATTCGTTCATCTGCACTTGATTGTTTATGTATTTTTCTGAATAGACTGATTCATAAATTTGTGTGACTGCTCCCTTATCTAATGATATTCCTAAGAACTTATTATAATTGTCCTTTTCATATGAAACGAATATATCACCAACATATGATTTGCTATGTTCATAAACATTTCTTATGTATGTACCAAGTTTTGAATCTTGGCGCATATCGAATGATTTCACAATAACACCATTCTTAATAAAGAAATTGATTTTTTCTTTATCTGTCATGGTTTCTTCATCAAATGAATCTACATTTTTATCTACTCTAAAAATTAAGAAAAAATCTGGCAGCACTCGTTTTACACAAAGCGGAGCGAATAATGCATAATTTTCAGAATATAGTTTGTCATCATTCGTTTTTACACCATAATTGTAGACATCATAGAATTGCTTATCAAATGTTTTATATGTTGTGAAAATGTCATAACATCTATCTTCTATTTTATATAGTTCAGATGTTGGAACATCTTTAAAGTATTTCATTATGCTGTTTCCATAATAAGAATCATATCCAACTTTAATGTGTCTGTATTTTTTATCAGATAGAACATTTGATATTTTGAATGTGTCTAGATAAATGTTTGATTTAGAATCAATTACAACCTTTATATTACCAGTAAGCTTTGGATTTGTACGTAATAAAGAGTATGAAACATCTGGACGGTTCATATTGACGCATCTATCTAAAGTTGGAGATTCTATATTAGTATGGTTTTTATTTGGATCATATGTAAATGTTTTCAATACATTTTTTACTATACTACCATCATCTCCAATTTCAGTAATTCTTAGTGTGAAATTGAATTCCTTAGGACACAGAGGACTTATATAAATTCTACACATTGGGTCATATGACTCTAATGTCGCATTTGGTAAATTGTAAAGAGTTTCTAAACTACAAGCATTTATAAAAGCATATCTTGCATATTTTCTATCACTTATGCTTTCAATTGAATAATTGAAATTAGTTCCATCATTTATACTAGAATCATCAAATGGAACAGAACTATCATCACCTCCTGGTGTTGGATCCAATGGATCATTAGATTCATCTGGAATTATTGGTTTTTCATAAACAAATTTATATGACAACTGTACATATTTGTTCTCATCATCATCTAATGTTTCTAAATTTATTACTAAACAGAAATAATCTCCATCAGAAATTTGCCCTGTTTTATATGTTTTTCCATCTTCATTCTTAACATAATTACCGTGTTCATCCTTTGTTAGAAAAAGGTTGTCTATGGATATGTTTATGGATGACATACTTGTGCATAAAATTGAATCATTTTTTTCTATGATAAACTCTTTTGCTACATTGTCATCAAATGCTTCAGGATCATTTTCAGGATCACTTTGTGTTACTTCACGAGGATTTTTGTATGGTGTGTTTAAATAGTAATTTCCAATTTTGATATGGCTGCTATTGTGTTTGTCAGGAATCTTTGATTTGAACACACCAATATTGTCTGGCGAAGTCTCATATATTCTAGAATAAAAAATTACATCAAAACCAGTTTTACTTTCTATGAGTTTGTTTATTTTTTGTTGTTCTTCTGAAACATCGTTTAGAATATTTCCATATTCGTCTACATTTTCTTTTACGTACTTATATGTCAGTACATCACTATAAATGTTAGATGCATCTGACATTAAATCTACATATGTCAATGAAAAACTTTCTGGATTTGAAAATTTGCGAGTGTAATTTGGTACTATATAATCTGCCATATTGGTGTTAAATCAGCTTTTTATATCAATCCTTTTTCAGTTAGAATTGAAATTACGATGCTAGTAATTTTTGTATTTAGAGTGTCTTCATCTATTTTATGTTCATTTATTGAATCTGAACATTTTTTAACAGATTCAGTTAGAGATGAAATCTTTTCTTGTAATGATATGTCAGCATATGTCTTTTTAGTATTTCCAATGCTTGTATCATATGTTTCTGTATAACCTATTGTTTTAGCAGTATGTTTATATGTTGAATTCGCATCTGCTAAATGTGAATATAAACCTGCTGCAGACATAGTTTCTTGCAAAACTACAGCGTTCAAATCACTTTTAACAGTATCTAACAATGTTGACACATTGTCATCAGAAGTTAAGTTTTCTGGAAATGAAATTATCACAGAATTGCTCCAATCTGATTTTAGAGGATTGTAGGGATAACCTGCTTCAGAAATTGAGCGGACTTTTATCTCAACCTTTTCTCCATTTCTAATTGGAATATCAATTTGGTTTATATTGATTTGTGTTCCATCTGCCGTGTTTTCATTAGACCATTCATATAAACCAGTCTCATTATTATATACTTTCGATAAAACTTTTGTCATTGAAAGATTCCAGTCAGTGAATACACCAGTCTGTATAGTTTCATTATCACCAGTATATTCAAATGTATTAAGCTTAACACTAGTCTCATCATTATGTAAATAACGGTATAAAATTTCAAATCCAACTATGACTTGCTCTCCTACTCTATTGTCCTCATCAATGAATCTGGATACTGGAATATTGAAAAATCCTCTAATGTGATATTTGGGAGTGTAATTGATTACACCAGATTCATTTACCAATGTATTCAATTCATTCACAAGAGAATTGTATTGTGTTGTCAATGAATTAAGTTTGTTAGTATCTGCAGTTATCAGTGTCTGTATGCTTTTTCTTTCATCTTCTGTCGTGGATTGTATCAAAAGATCTTTATTGCTTGATATAGTTGTTCTAACTGCAGATATATTAGATTTAGCAGAAGCTATTTCAGATGTCAACTTATTGTATGTCTCTTTGTCTAATGTGGCATCTAACTGCGTATTTATCTGAACGACGGATAAATCATCTGCGTTTAGAATAGGTGCGTTTGGAACCAATCCATTGACTGCATAGATTTGTCCCTCTTTAACTTGAGCTATCATTTTTTGGCCAAAATCTGCTACACTAGTAGAATGATAACTGCTAAGTGTCGTACCTGATGTGTTTTCTAAAATCAAATCATTCGTATAGAACATTATTGGTGCAGACCAGTCTTTGGCTAATAAGTTGTATTCCTCATTCACTGCTTTGATATAAATAATGTCATATTCATTTATTCCAATGCCTACTTCTATAATTTTATTAGAAAATGGCTCGTTGTAAAATTCTAATACATCACCTATGCCTATAGTTTCATAACCGACTGCATATTCTATTTTTATACGGCGTTGTGTCTGATCTATGTCAGATATTTTATATAATGAATTATGGAATCTTAAATAATCACCAATATTCAAATGATTTCCAGATGATAATTCTACACCATCTTCATCTACTTGGTTATAATCAATATTATCTAGAAACAACCATTGCTGGCTTTTTCCGTTCTCATCTTTTAGAAGTCTAATATCAGATACACCAAATTCACCTTTGAATTTTTCATATGTCAATGGCAATTTGACTTCATCACGGTCTTCTTTATATGAAACACCATTCTGCTCTAATAAAGATATTAGATTAGTGTATCCAATTGATTGTCCTTTAATCAATGAATCATATATTAAAGAGTTTGCCTCACCGGAAACAGTCGAACCATTTGAATCAATGATTATTCTATTGACATACACTCTATCTGCTGTATCGGGTATTTTATTAGTCAAATCAATTTTGACGACACATCTTGGATATTGCAGAGATTCAAAGAACCAGTTTGGATTGACTGAAAATGATGTAATTTCATTTAATGAATCAATTGTTTCTGGTGGTCTAGAAATTGTAGTAACTTTAACTTTACGGTATGTTCCATCATCTGTTTCTATCACACCCTTTCCTTGGACGAATTTAGATATTGTATTTTCTGCTCTTTCTATTCTTTTCGTTATATTAGAAAAAGAAGGGAGTGTCAAATCATCTGACACTTTAACTTCTTCTTGGTTTCCAAGCATAGCTTCATTCATTCCTTCAACAACAGTTAACACATCATTCACAGATTCTGTTAGTTGAGCAATATTTCCAGCAAATGAATTCAAATTATCCATATATCGTTTTAAACATTCTAACTTTAAATATTTATTAGCTAAAAGGAGTCATGATGAATATCACAACTCCTTATTATTTTTATATTCAGTATATTTGAATATGTGTATCCAATTACTTTTTGGAATCTGCGAGTTTCTGCTTTAGTCCAACAAATGCGAACAGCAACATCTGCACAAGATTGTAGTCATTATTGTCATTTAATACTGGTTTGAGAACAGGATCATTTTTGATGTCATCATCAAATTTTAAGAAATACTTATTCAGACTCGCATCTAAATATATGTGCATATTTTCACAAAGTTTTTCTACATCATCTAATGAGACTTCTTTATATGTCAAATTATTCTGATATGTAGAATTATTGTATACATATACATCATTTGGAACATATATTCCATTTGATGTCAATTTAGTAGTGTTTTTATTGTTTACTAAATTTTCTTTATCTACAATTGATACTTCTCCGACAATCTGCTTTGCATTTATTGATGTAGATGCCAGACTATTGGTCGATATTTCTCTAGTTTTTATGTTTGGAATTGAAAGAACTGAAGCATCTAAAGAACCGCATGTCTCATTATTCGAATCAATAAATGTGATGTCACTTAAAATATTTGAAGATTTTAAATAATTCGTTTCTAAATAATTGGTTTTTAAATTTCTAGAAACTCCTGATTTTAGAACGTTTATGTCTTTTTCTAAATCATTTGCTTTATCTAAAGCTGAAGATGCGAAATTTTTAATCTCTGAATGTTCAGAAGACAATATTTTTATTGTGTTGGCATTCGATTTCAAGATGTCTATCGCTGTCGATAGGTTTTTAATCACATCATTGAAATCTTCAGACATCTGGTATGCTGGAGTAGAATTGTCATCGATTGTAATGTCTCTACCATATACTGAAGATGTCTTTATATTCAATCTAAATGAATAAGAGTTGCCAGATGTAGATGGAGTAGTTTTCTTTTTTTCTATTTCTGGAAATATCCACAATGCAGATTGTGGAATTTGTGTATTAGTATATTTAGAAACGACTGCAGAATTCAGCAATAAAAGACCATATGCATTCGTCGCTAATGTGTTTTTGCCAGTAGAGTCATAAATAGAATAATAAACTAATACTGCATTGAATTTATAACTTTCAGGCTGTTCAGCATCTTCACCAAAAATTTTTTTATAAACATCTGAATCGCCTAAAGCGATGTCATCATATGTAAGAGATTCTTTATCATAGAAATTTCTTAAATTCTGTATAGAAAATTCTAAACATAATTCATCTTCTTTATCCATTACAGAATATTCTCCGGTATCTGGAATAGCTTCAGATGAAAGACCAGTGAACAACTTTCCAGATTCATCTATATTGTTCTCATTTATGTTTTCTATGACGAATTTTCCATCATCATTCTTAGAACTACTATGCAAAGTTTCACCAATATAATAATTCTTATCGGAAACAGGTTTGAATAGAACTGGCATTTTGCCAAATGATGACGGTATTTGGACAAATGTCTCATTGTATATTCCATATGAATCTGAACGTTGGGCACCTGCACTTATTTGGCCGAATGCTTTGACAATAGAGCTGCCACTTTCTACAAAATAGCTGTCATCGACTGCAGAAAATGACATATTGAAGTATTTTCTCATAAAATTCCAGAACACACGTTCAGACACAGTCAATGATTCTGCAAAATTATAAGTATCTTTGTTTCTTAGTAAAGTTTCAAAATTCAACACATAATTTTGGAATAGCTGAGCGAATGTGTAATCTCCTACATTTTTGTCTCCAAAGTCAGAAGAATTTTGAGCAGTTCTGAATTCTGGTATATCTAGCAAAACATAATGAGAAAGTTCTACTTTATTCTTTAATTCATTTATGTTTAGACCGACATCTTCTAAAGCAGATGAGAAAGTGTAGAATGTTCCGCCTTGCGTACGAGGTTTGATTAAAGGTGTACTTAATTTCTTTGGCATTATTATTTAACTAGATCATTATTTTTAATATAGTCTTCAATGCATTCTTTTATATAGCCATTTAAACTTATTAAAGAGCCGTTTTCTTTTTTTATCAAAACGTTTGAAGCTTGTATTGTCGTACAATCTATTTTTGTAGTCTCAATATTATGTATGTTATGCAAAGACACTGTATCATCATATTTAACAAACAAATCGTTGAAAAATGTTTTTATGATTTCAAAATTAAAGTTTATGATGTTTGGCAAATCTCCTATAAAATTTTTTATAGATAATTTTTTATCTGACATGAATGGTGACAACGTTAATAGAGGTCTACTGGTGATCTACAAATCTATTGCTGACAAACTGCGTTTACGGCTCAACTCTTCCGATTTCAACATTGGCAGC